>OAVH01001376.1_pt1 | contig 13322 bp, 10 predicted proteins | sample 1495281 | NCBI WGS metagenome assembly OAVH01 (sample SAMEA2580082, study PRJEB22360) | human gut metagenome | biome: human gut; feature: human-associated habitat; material: faeces | place: Denmark | collected 2008/2010
CAGATTGGCGGGCGGAAAAAAAGCCACCCGTGCCGGGCCGCCAGTATATCCAGCAGGTGCAATTCACTCATGGCTTCACCTGCTTTCCCCGGCTTCTTTCAGCAGTTCCCCCATCAGCCTGCCGCTGCGGACTTTGTTGCGGTCCGCCAGCACCTTGTTCTGGACGCACAGCACCGCCCGGATGTTGGGGACGGTAATGCCGGGAATCTCCACCATTTCCTCCGGGGTGACGGTGAGAAGCTGCACCGGGGAGTAGCCAGCCTGGGCAAAGATACGGAACAGCCGCTGTTCAAATCGTTCTTTCATCATCAACGCTCCTTTCTTTTTTGGTATGTAAAAGGGGCGGCCCCCGCATGGCCGCCCCTGGCTGGTTACTTCTTCCGGCTTCTGATTTTCAGGAAAATCAAGCCGCCGATGATGAATACTACCAGCGCAATGGCAATGATCGTTTTCAGTTCCATGAAATCATTCCTCCTAACACAGAATCAAGCCGCAGTTATTTCACGGTGTTTTTGCCCTTCTTGCGCTTACCCACATAGGCCGCAACGCCCAGGGCGGCAGCGCCCATAGCGGATACGCCCATCAGGGCCGCCCACAGCCAGGGCTTGCTGTCATCGCCGGTTTTCGGGGTATCGCGCAGCTCATTGTGCATTTGCGCCACAGTGGTCTTATCCGCCAGAATCGTCACCTTTTTATCCGCAGGCAGCACATAGTTGGCGCTGGCCCCATCCGATACCTCGGACACGGTGTAATCGCCTACGCGCAGGCCCTCGATGAAGATTTCGCCGTTTTTATCGGTTTTGAAGGTCTGGTCGTAGCCGTTGGCCCCGGTCACGCGGAAGGAGAAGCCCTCCACCTTGCCGTCGCTGGACGTTTTTTCAATCCGCAGGGAGCCAGTCTGGGCCATGTTGGTGAAGCCAACCCCGGCCTCGTTCTCTACCTCGTAGATTTTGCCGTTCTCGGTGATCTCCACATAGTAGGCGTTTTCATCCAGCAGGAAGCCCTCCGGCGCTTTGGTTTCCCTTACGAACACGCCGCCGTAGAGGATGTGGGACATCTCGTAAATGCCAGTGCTGGTTTCCTCCAGCTTGCCCAGCAACTCGTCACCCTCGTCCAGCTCTTTGTTGCCGTTGGTATCGCGGTACACTTCAAATTCAGCGCCCGTCAATTTGTTATCGGGATAATCCTTATCCACCTTCGTCAAACGCAGGTCGCCGTACACGCGCTCATTGGCAAGGGAGATTTCCACAACCTGCCCATCTTCCTCCACGGTAACGGGGATCACTTCATCGGAGAGGATAAAACCTTCCGGGCTTTCCAGCTCTTTCAGCACCCAATCACCGTAAGGCACATTGGTGAAAGAGAAGCTGCCATCCTCCGCTGAGGTGGCGGTGGCCAGGGCATTTTCTGCGGTAAACTCGGTTTCGTCGGACTTAAACAGGCCGATGACAGCCCCGCCCAGGCCCGTGCCGTTTTCGTCAGTTTTGAGGCCCTTGATTTCGCCGCGGATCAGCTCGTTGGTGACAGCCTCGCCATCATTGGCAGAAATCTCCACCACAGCAATGGAAGGCCCGCCGTACTCAAAGGTGAACGGGAAGGTTTCGCCATTCAACAGGTAATGGCTGTCAGTGGACAGCTCCTTCAGGTAGAAGCTGCCGAAAGGCAGGTCGGTGCTGCAAATGGCCTGGCCATTCTCATTTACAGAAACGATTTCCAGAAGCCCGTCTGCCGGAATCACGGAACCATCCGCTGCGGTGATGTCCTCCTGGGCATAGAGGCCAAAGGTCACGGCGGAAATTTCGCCATTCATGCCAATGCCAAAGGTTTCATCCTGCTCCAGCACCTTGTTAAGCGTCACGAGGGCTTTCTGGCGCTGGTTGTAGAAGCTGGTAAAGGTTTCGGTGACTTCCACCTCCTGGCCTGCGTACACCAGCTCCACATTGGTGACGTTCTCGCCGGTATCCACCATGCCGTGAGGGAACTGGATTTCCTTCACCTGGAACTTGCCCAGGTAGAGGGGCTGGCTCTGAGCAGTTCCGTCCTCGCCGGTGGTGATGGTGTCCACCACCTCGCCCGCAGAATAGCGCAGGGTGCCGTCCAGGGTGTAGACATCCTCCAGGGCGGTGATTTCAAACACCGCGCCGGGCAGGCCCTGCACCTCATATACCGGCTGGTAAATGCCCTCGCTTTCTGCCACAGAGGAGAACACCTCGCCGGTTTTGCTGACTTTGATGATTCCTTTCTGGGCCATGTTGGGCTTAGTGACTTCGATCACCGTCACGCCGCCTTCCTCGCTGGAATTGTCCTCAGTCACATCAAAGTAAACCGGGGTGCTGTCCAGTACATAGCCGTAGGGGGCCTGGACTTCAACGAGGGAATATCCCGTGCCGTATTCCAGCTTTTCAGGCGTTACCAGATAGCCCTCGGAATTGGTGTAGAACGTATCAATCGTGGTGGGCGTCGGATAGGTGAAGGTCATTTCCACCTTGCTGCCATCCGGGCGGTAAATCTGGAACCCGGCCCCCGCATAGGGAATGGTGACGCCGGTTTCCGCGTCCACCTTGACCACCTTGATGAAGCTCTCAAAATTAGCGTTGTTGATAAGGTAGCGGTAGGTCTGGCTGTCCTGGGCGATATACACTTCAAAGTCGTCCATCAGCTCGCGGCCTTCCCAGCCCTTGGTCTGGCGGACGATATAGGTGCCGTAGGGCAGCTTCTTCGACTGTGCAAAGCCATTCTCATCGCAGACGAGAACATCGCGCTCGGATTCCTCGGCGTTTTCATAGCTGCCCGCAGCTTTCAAAAACACCTGGAACTCCGCGCCGGATTCCGGGGTTTCGATCTGGGTTTCCCCGTAGGGTAGGAACCGGACGCCTTATCATATTTCTATGACAGGATTTCCGAGAACCTCCCTCAGAACCGTACGTACACCTTTCGATGTATACGGCTCCCCAGCCATTCCTAAAGCATTTTACAAAGTTCCATTATGAAGATTGACGTGGCAGTCATGGCATAAGACGAGCGTTTTGCGCTTCATATAGCTCATCAGCCATACCCAGTTAGGCATAGGCGTTCCACGTTTTCGGTATTTCTTCACAATGTCCTTAAGCTTCCTTACATGATGAATCTCCAAGGCACAATGTTCTGCTCCACATAATTCACATACATCACTGTTGAGCCTTTTCATTAACTGACCACCCTTTAATACCTGTCCGAATTGGTCGGAGATTTCTCCGGCAGGTCGGCTAACCTTTTTTAGACTGTCATTGAAGTAGGTCATCGTTTTAGGGCCTTCTTTCGTATTGTATCTGATACCAACAATACGCATGGTGCCAGTTCCATTTTTTCTGGGAACATCAATTCCATATTTCTGAATAACCTTTTTGACCGATGATTTTTCCTTTCGGGCGATTGTCTTAATCATGCTGAAATAGTGATAATACTGAAATGTGGATATTTTCGTGCTGACATCCGTTGCTAAGCAATAGTAATTGTAAAGCCCTCTGATTTCTGCGTTGTACTGACTGATAATTTCAATCACGGGCAGATTAACTCGTGCCCCCACCTGATAGGGTTTTCCCTTTTTAATGAACGGCTTGAGCTTTTCCCGAACAACATCTCCCGGCACAACTAACTGAATTGTACCGTTTACAGAGCGTTTCTTTCGACCGATTGAATCAACCACTTGCTTTGTGTTCTCTTGAGGTTTTGTAATTTCGTATCCCAGAAAACGCACTCGTTTATCCGACAGATTGGTGATTTTCGTTTTTTCCCGGCTCAATTCAAGATGAAGTTCCTTTTGCATGAAACCTGCAATTCTTTCCTTGATTTCATTCGCTGTTGCCTTGCTGCCGATGATACAGACCACAAAATCGTCCGCATAGCGCACATATTTTACACGCTGATAGTTTTTATCCATAGGGTCTAAGGCAGGGATATTCTGCATTTGCCGCAGGTACTCATCCGCTTGTTCCTGATTGCCTTTCTTTTTTGCACGGTTTCGTTTGTATTGGAGAATCTGATATTCACGATATGGTCTCCGCTGTTTCCCTTTGGTGTATTCAGCAGATATTCCTTCCATGAACTTATCAAACTCGTGCAGATAAATGTTGGCCAAAATGGGGCTGATGATGCCGCCCTGCGGTGTTCCCGACAGCGAATTGTACTTCTGGTTGAATTCCAAATATCCGGCTTTCAGGAATTTCCGAATAAGCTCAAGAAATCTACCGTCATCAATCTTCTTCGAGAGTATCTTTAACAATATTTCATGGTCGATATGGTCGAAGCACCCGGTGATATCGCCTTCAATTACCCAGTTGGTTCCCCTACAGGTGCTTTTAATTTGATACAGTGCGGTGTGACAGCTTCTATTAGGCCGAAAACCGTGCGAATTATCGCTGAAAATTGGCTCGTAGATTGCCTCTAAAATCTGCCGTACTACTTCCTGTACCAGCTTGTCAGCAAAGGCAGGGATACCCAAAGGTCGCATTTTACCGTTCTTCTTGGGGATATATGTCCTTCGGACAGGTTTTGGTTGATAGCGTTCCCATTTGAGCAGTTCTATCAGTTGAGAAATTTGCTTCCTGCTAAAACCGTCAATGGTTGTCCCGTCTGTTCCGGGCGTCATATTGCCTTGCTTAGCATGGATTTTTTGATATGCCCGCAAAAAGAAGTCCTCATTGAAAAGATTTCTGTAGATACGGTCATACCGGTGTGATTCATCTTGTTTGGATTTTTGCTTTAGTATTGATAATACCGTTTCAGCTTTTTGCATTTCGCATACCTCCATTCGATTATCAATAGAATGACCTGCCGCCCTTCGCCATGTATGCGGCTTTCCCGCACTCGGACTACTATGGCGGCTCCGTTGCCATGCCGGATATTCAGTGTCATCTCCCTCGCTTTTCACACTTGGGATTTATCGCCATAGGGCATTACACATAGCATTTCTGCGTTCTGGTTTAGGCAATCTCCGTTTAGTCGTATTGATACATTGGGTGTGTTTTAGGTTTCCGTTCATTCCTTTTACATACTTCCTGTATGCCGGGACATTTTCAGAGAGTATCAGTGACGACAACGGTTTCACTGATAGAAATTGTCCATGTGCGCAATCAGTCTTCGCACATCTCCACACTTAGAGCAAAGAAACTGGATTTAAAGCAGTTTAGCCTTAACCATGCCACGCCTTTGGTCTCGCATATCCCGCTTATACACTGATTTCAAACGTATATGCTTTTCCGCCATGCTCTTGTCCCCTTTATCTTTCGATTCCGGGTTAGGCGGCTAACCAACTGGATTTCTCTCCAATCCAGTACCTCTTTAGGCATTATCAATACGCCCTTACGGACGCACGTCATCGGTATGCTTGATAATAGCGATGTCGCCTTTGATGATCTGCTCCGTCACGTCGTTGGCGGTGTCGTTCAGCTCAATGGTATAAAGCTCCGGCTCCGCACCCACCTTGTGGATGGTGGAATCCAGCAGGTAGCCCTCGCTGGGGCTGATTTCACGGATTGTCCAGTCCGAATCGCAGACGTAATATCCAGTGGTGAACTGGCCGTTTTCGTCCGTGGTGAAGCTGTCGATGAGGGTATCTCCCTTATACAGCCCATACACAGCGCCGGCCAGGGAACCATCGCCCTGGGGCGCACCCGTTTCCACATCGCTCTTGGTGACGGTGACGCGGAACTTCTTCAGCACGTTGTTCACGCTCTTTTGGGTGATCTCACCCCATTCGATGGTGGCTGTCTGGGAATCCGGCACCACATAACGGATGGGGGTATCCACCTCCTCCAATACATAGCCTGTGCCGATAAGCACGTTTTCAAAGCGCGCCACACCGCTGGAATCCGTCACAGCATACTCATCCACCGGCTGCCCGGAGAGGGATGTGCCGTACAAGTGGAAGGTCATGCCCTCCACCAGCCCGTCTTCGCTGGTTTTCGTCACTTCCAGGCTGCCACGCTTCAGCTTGTTGTTGAAATTCACGGTAGCAGTCTGGCCGCTGACGATGGTCACGCGCTGGGTTTCCTGGGGTTCATACTTATCAATCGACTGCTCGGTTACGGTATAAACGCCGGGATTGAGGTCGGAGATGTCGATCTCGCCCGCCTCATTGGTGGTCTTGGTGGCGCTGTACCCCTCGCCGGTAATGGTGAAGTTGATCCCGGCTACCTGTCCATCCTCGGAAGTCTTAATCAGCTTCATATTGCCGGTTTTCACTTCCAGATTCAGATAGCCTACCATCTGGTCGGAAACGGTTTCCCCGTAGGTGGCAAAGTCCTGCTTGCCGCCGCCAGTAACGCCGTCTGTCCAAACTACAACACCGCTGCGCTGGGCAGTCACTTTTTCCGCCTTAATGGTCACAGAGCCTTTGATGGCCTGGGCAGAAGTGATGGTGAGCTGGTTGCCATCCACAGAGAAATTCAGGCCGGTGGTGCTGCTGGAGAAGGTGTAATCTCCCAGCACATTGTTTTCATCCGTGAGAGTGAGGGAATACTGCTGGCCATCCCATTTCAGCTCATAGGCACCGGCGTCTGCGGTGCTGCTGAAAAAGCTGGGGAGCATAGTGTGGCGCTTGACCGCGCTCTCAATGGCGGAATACTGGCTGAAAATCTCGCTATATAGGGGATGGTCGGCGCTGATATATTCCGTCACGTTGTTTTTGCCCTGGGCATTGGCGTCCACATGGTTAAACTGGCTGTCGCGCTCACCCACGACGGTTTCCCAAACAAGAAGCTGGGTAGCGATATATCCCGCGATCTTGCTGGCGTCCTCCGGGTTCCCACTCATCCATGAGGTGCTGGCGTTGCCCTGCCAGCCATAGGTCATAATCCGCCCGATATATTCTTTGATGGTATCCGGCGGGATGGTGGGGTTCAGGTTGGACGGGTAGTTATCCCAGAAATCTTCGCCCCGGCCCGTGTACTGGTCGCCGGTATTCACACCGACGCCCGGCTCAATACAGTAGATGGCCCTGCCATTGAAGGCGTCCTGGGTGTGGACGGAAAAGCTGTCGTTCTCTCCGGTGGACCAGCCGCCCAGGAAATTCAGGGCGGGATGGCCCCATCCGGCCTTGTTGGGGTCGCTGGCACGGGGCAGGTCGATCATATACGTCGTCATGGTTTCGCCTGCGGCAAAAGCCGTGGTTCCTGTCCCTACGAACACGCCCAGGCACATGAGCAGGGCCATGAACAGGGACAGAGGCTTTCTCAATGCTTTCATCGTGTTACCTCCTTGAAATGGCCGCAAAAAAAGCACATCGCTCTGGATGTGCTGCTTACGGCTGGATTCTGTTTACGTTCTAAAAAAGAGAGGCGCGCCAGGCGTTCTCCACCTCATCCGTTCTGTCTGCCAAACCTGTGGATTCTTGAAAGAATCAGCCTCCCCAAATATCTTCTTTTTTAGGCTGTTTAGGTTGTACGAGGGGGTGAGGTGTGGAGAGGGGGAACAGCGAAAACGCCGGTTCCCTGCAAATGGGCGCACTGCTCCCTTGGTAGTGGACTATCTCTCTAAACTGCGCTGGCGCTTGCGGTAGAGTTCCAGCGCCTTAACAATGGTGTCCTCGATCTTCTGCGTGGGCGTCCCCGGCGCAAAAAACCGGCTGATTTTTTCTTTTGGAATTTTGAACTGTTCTTTTTGATTGGGCTTTTCCTCCTTCATAATGGAAACAAGGGCGTCTTTGGCCAGCCGTTCCCCTCCAGTCTTGGCTTCGGACATCTGGCGCATTTTGATGGCCTGAGCATGGGACGGGGTGCAGTCCATCTCGTCCATGATAGCGAACAAGTCGGCCTGTTCTTCTTTTCGCAGGTAGGACAGCTCCACCGCAGGGCGTAGGGCAATCTGAAGCATTTCCTGGTCTTTAAGCACCGAGTTATCTACCAGCTCCAGAATTTCCGGGATAAGGTGGGTAAGGCGGATATATTTGCGTATCTGCTCATGGCTTTCGCCAGACTGTTCCGCAAGTATCTGCCGGGAAGTTTTTCCGGCTAACTTCTGCAACGGTGTTGCAGAAGTTAAATCTGTACGTTCACCTTGCTGCCTTTTCATAGCGTCCAGCTTCATCTTGTAGGCAAACGCCTTTTCCGAGGGCAAAATCTGCTCCCGCTGCAAGTTGGAGTCCACCATGATAATCGTGGCTTCATCATCAGTGAGCTGCCGCACAATACAGGGGATTTCCGCAAGCCCCGCCAAATCCGCCGCCTTTTTCCTACGGTGTCCGGCCACCATCTCATAGCCGCCCTCTGGCTTGGGGCGCACCAGGGTGGGGACCAAAACGCCGTACTGCTTCACGCTTTCCGTCATTTCCTGCATGGCTTCATCCATACGGACCTTAAAGGGGTGATTCGGAAAGTCGCTGATCTCCGCAGGCGAAAGATTGACAATCTTTTCAAGCCGCGCCTCGGCTCGTTCTTCCTCCGTGGAAAACAGGTCATCGACTGAGGGAAGATTGAAGTTTAGCCCGCTGCTTTTCGCCATCCGCCAGCACCTCCTTTGAAAAATCCGCGTAAGCCTGGGCCACCTTGCTCCCCTTGTCGTAGGCGTAAATGCTCTTGCCTGCGGCGCTGATTTCTGCGGCTTTGATGGCTACGGGAATCTCGGAACGATAAATTTTCAATACGTTCCCGTAACTCTGCCGCAGGGTATCCGCTGTCTGTCTGGCAAGGTTTGTGCGCCCATCCACCAGAGTGAGCAGCACCCCGTCCACCTTCAGGGCCGGGTTGATCTGCCGCTTCACCTTGCCTATGGTTTTCATAAGCTGGGTCATGCCCTTGGCGGGGAGATAGTGGGCCTGCACCGGGATAATCACGCTGTCTGCCGCTGCCAGGGCGTTGATCGTAATCATGCCCAGGGAAGGCATACAGTCGATGAGAACCACATCATAGTGCTTCTTGGCTTCATTGACATAGGTTCTAAGCGTAAACTCCCGGCTCATGGCGTTGACCAGGCTCATTTCCAGTGCGGACAGCTCAATGTTGGCGGGCATAAGGTCTACACCCTCGCTGTGGTGCAAAATGCCCTCATCCGTGGTGAATGGCTCATCCCGGATCACTTTTTCCATGACGGTGGCCAGGGTGGTGGACAGGCTGTCCTGGTTTTGCCAGCCCAGGCAGGTAGTGAGGTCGCCCTGGGGGTCTGCGTCAATGAGCAGCACCTTTTTCCCCAGACGGGCTAAACCAATGCCCAGGTTCACCGTCGTGGTGGTTTTGCCTGTGCCGCCTTTCTGGTTGGCCAGCGCGATCACGCGGCCATCCCTGGGGCGGCTTCTTTGTTCCGGCATTTTCATGTCCTCCTTCTTCGTAGATTTAGCCGCCCGTTGGCAAGACGAACGGCTATGTATGGGGGAGTCTGAAAGATGGGCATGAAAAAAGCCGCTTACTCTTGCTGAAAAGAATAAGCGGCTCATCAAGCAGCGATATGTAATTTTACATCTTCTTCACCGGGGCGCACATGGCTTTGAGCAGAAGTTCATCCAGGCAGCCGGTGTCCCGGTTTTCACGGAGCATGGTATTGCGCAGGTGATTCAGGCTCTGGATCACAATGCTGTTCTCGGCGGGGGTGAGGGTTATCTTAAATTTCCGTTTTTTCATAGGGCGTTCCTCCTTTACGCTTTCAGTATATATGGAAGGAACGCTACGCCGCAAATGTGCGAGAGTTCATCCACTTGAAACACAGCAGCGGCAACTCAGAAGGACAAGATAAACTGGATTCGGTTTGGTCAAATCCTGACAAATCAGGACATCCCCTTCAAAAGAAAAACCTCTCACACAGGCCGTCATGGGATCGAAAAAATGAAGGGGAAAATGCCCTCTAAAACACCCCGATTTCGGCTCGCAGTTGCCCCATTTTTTAATCATAACGGGGTCAAAAAGGGCCTGTTGCCCCATTATTAATCAAGAAAAACCGGGTCAGGCGAGGTCAAATCCTGCCAAAACCAGACAAAGGACAACAGACTTTTTGGAAAGGAAAAAGCCCGGAAAACCGCATGGTTCCGGGCTTTTTGAGCATTTTTGAATTGGTTTGTCGGGCCTGTTATCTCTTGGAGAACTGAGGCGCGCGACGAGCGGCCTTGAGGCCGTACTAAACATCTCTATGGTGCGTTTTTCCTTGATATTACAGGCTTTTTCGCATTTTCTGTTGTCGGTTGTCCTATTCCTTAACCATGGAAATCGGTGATTTTTCATCGAAATTCTCCTGGTTCAAAGCATCATTCACTACCTCGAAAAGTTCCTCTGGTTTATTATACTTGACCCTCGCGTAAATGTCCATAGTTGTCTTACTATTCTCATGCCCTGCCAGGTACTGAACTGTCTTAGGGTCAACGCCCGCATAGAGCAGATTCGTGATGTAGGTATGCCGCAACAAGTGCGGTGTTACATCGAAATTCAGGGTATAGCGAATCTTGGGATTGTTCCTCTGCGTTGTTCCTAATGTCGGCTTGACGGTATATTTGATGCTCTGTCCATTCACATATTTATAGTAAGTTCTCTCTTTCGCAGAACGAACAACTACATACTGCCAAACTCTCGTAAACTGAGAATAGGAAAGCGGCTGTCCCTCACTGTCCGCAATCACATACTCCGATATGGAATTGGCTTTTGCTTCCCGCAGGCAGTCCACCAGGCACTTCGGAATGGGAATGTCCCTTTTAGCTGCTTTTGTCTTTAGAACGGTAGAAATCACCGGCCTGTTATGCTCCGCGCGCCATGCACGTCTCACGGAAATGTATGGTGTGGATTCATCCAGGAATACACAATCCCATTGCAATGCAAGAATTTCTTCCCGACGCAAGCCGGAATACAAACCAATCATAATAAAAAGATATGGCGGAAGCTCTTTCACCGTATCCAACAGAACCGCAACCTGTTGATCTGTTAAGGCATCTTTCTTTTTCGATGCTTTTCCGCCCTTTGCTGAAATTCCCACACATGGATTATCGGTTATCAGCTGACTGCGCTCTGCCGAATAAAACACACTCTTAATCAGCATATTTACCGTATCATACAGTCCTTTCGATTTTTGAGACAGCGGAACAAGCGTCAGACGAATATCATCCGCAGTCACTTCCTCCATATACATATCTCCCAGAGAGCTAATGACATAATTCTTCATATTCTGTCTGTATCCTTTTATAGTAGCCGTAGACACCTTTGCTGACTGCATCAGCAGCCATTTCTCACAATACTCGGCAACCGTTGGATGCTTTCGGTGAAAGATGATCTCATCCACCTGTCTCCGGGCCTCCAACTGCTTTTCATATAATTCTTCACAGGTGGTCGCATATAAGCTGACCTGCTTTCCATCGGCATCTGTAATTCTGGTTCTGTAATACAGTGTTCCTTTTCTTGTAACCGTTCCGTACTCTGGAACGCTTTGTTTTTTCTTAGCCATACAAATCTTCCTTTCCTGATAATGAGTGTTCTTAAATTCACACCTTCTTTTTATCAGAAAGCACCCACTTAATCAAAGATACGGATTATGTAAAACAAAGAGCGAGACATCCTTGCCTCGCTCCAGCTTTGTTTCCTACTCTTTATAATTGTTATGCCTGTGCTGCATCCCACTGGGCAAATGCACCACCCATTGTTCTTACCAGCTCATCCGGTCTGTTGTATTTAACCTTTGCGTAAATATCCATCGTAATTTTACTACTCTCATGCCCCGCCAGGTATTGAACCGTTTTCGGGTCCACGGACGAATGAATCAGATTCGTAATGTATGTATGCCGCAGCTGATGCGGTGTCACTTCAAAATCCAAACTGTAAATCACTTTGCCGTTATGCGCTGCCTTTTCACCGAGGACTGGCGTAACCGTGTGCTTTACACGCTTTCCATCCTCGTAGCGATAATAGAAACGCTCCTTGACTGTTCGGGTTACAATGTACTGCCAGAGCCGCTTGAACTGTGTATAGGACAACGGATCACCATCCCGGTTCGGCACCACATATTCTGACTGTGAATTAGCTTTTGTCTCTTTCAGACAGTCCGCCAGGCAAACCGGCAACGGAATATTTCGATGCGCGGCTTTCGTTTTCAGCTCATCCAGAATCACCGGTCTGTTATTTTCCGTGTGCCATGCCCTGCGTACCGTTAAATAAGGGCAATCCACATCCAGATATACAGAATCCCATTTTAGGGCAAGAATTTCTTCTCGCCGCAATCCTGCATACAGCCCTAACATGACAAATACATACGGCGGAAGTCCCTGAATGGCATCCAGCAGTCTGGCGGCCTGTTCATCCGTCAATGCAGCTTTGTCCTTCTGCGGAACGCCTCCACCTTTGGCTGTAAGGTAAGTCGTTGGGTTGTTATCAATAATCTTACTTTCCTTTGCTGCACGGAAAATGGATTTATACAGGATAACCACTGACTTATATACCGAAGCGGACTTCTCGGAAACAGGAACAAGTGCAAGCTGAATGTCATCCAGTGTCACATCTGCCATCCGCATCTGTCCCAGTTCTTTTATAATGTGCCGTCTGACCTTTGAGGTATAATCTATCAGCGTGGTTGCCCTCACATGAACCGACTGCATCAAAAGCCATTTTTCACAGTAGTCTGCAACCGTCGGGGATTTCCGACAGAATGTATCGTTGTCGATCTGCTCTAATGCTCCCAACTCTTTATCATATAATTCTTCCGGTGTTCTCGCATAAAGGGCCACCAGTTTTCCATCTGCGTTCTGAACCCGCGTTCTATAATAATCTATGCCGTTAAGCGTAACTGTACCGTATTGTGGAATTGCTCTTTTTCTTTTTGCCAATTCCGCCACCTCCTAAGAATATACTCCAGCGCTGTATCTATGTTTTATCAGACCATTATGATTTCGACAAGGATACGGACCGGCTCACACTCCAGCTCTGCGAGGTTTACGATAAGTTGCGTTCTTTTCTGCTGGCTTTGCTCTGTGGGTGCATTTTGCGATATACTCCTGAAGGCCCGCTGAAGTAAAGTACACACAGCCATTCTGCACATATTGCACATAAGAAATAAGACCATTGTTACGGGCCGCGTCCAGCGTTGCAATACTGATACCTAAGATTTCTGCTGCTTCTTTTCGTGTAATAAGTTTTTCCATAAAGCATATTTCCTCCAATCTGTCAAGTTTGTCATCGTGTTTGTTCAAAGCCACATGAATACGCTGGCAGCCGAAACTGCCAGCGCATGGTATCTGATTTTGAACAGGAAGCTGTAAACGCTTCCTATTTATATAACTCAGCTTTCATCACATTTGCCACGCCCCCTGACGATGGGAACACAACAGGTCTCCGCTGGCGCGGCTGTCATAACTCCGCAGCACCGTTCGTATCGTGTGCCGCAGG
>OAVH01001382.1_pt1 | contig 13250 bp, 9 predicted proteins | sample 1495281 | NCBI WGS metagenome assembly OAVH01 (sample SAMEA2580082, study PRJEB22360) | human gut metagenome | biome: human gut; feature: human-associated habitat; material: faeces | place: Denmark | collected 2008/2010
CCGCCGTAACCACTGGGGAGCCCCCTGGGGGATCCTGGACGGCTGGCGGCGGAAAAAGCCGGAGTTCTGGCATGTGCGTAAGGCTTATTCTCCTATCCATATTACGGGAGAGCCGGCGGCAGAGGGGGACTTTGTTTCTCTTGGCATCGAGAACCGGTTCAATCATACCAACCTGCAGGAGGTGGGGATTGCCTGGCGTCTGGGAGATAGCTCAGGCAGGATGCAGGGGCCGGATTTGCCTCCGGGGGGAAAAGGAAGCCTGTTGATCCCGGCGCCATTTCTTGCAGGAGAGCAGCTGACTCTGGAATTTACAGATCCCTTCGGTAATCTGGTGGATGATGGGTGCTGGCAGCTGGCGGCCCCTGCTTTGACCCTGCCCGCATTTTCCGGAGGCGCGCCGTCCCTTCGGGAAGCCTGCGGCGGACTGCTGGTGGAGGGCAGACGGTTCCGGTTGTATTTTTCAGGGAAAACGGGACTGATTTCTGCAGGCTATGTAAATGATGTACCTGTGGTTACGGGAGGCCCCTTCCTGCAGCTGACAGGCCTGGCGCTTGCGCCCTGGAAGCTGGAAAAGCTGGAATCGGAAACCGCGGAGAGCTGTGCGGCAGTCAGCATTTCCGGCAGCTATGGAAAGGTGCGGGTACGTTTCCGGATTGCCATCGATAATGAGGGGCTGATGGAAACAACATACGAAATCCTGGAGATGCCTTATCCCAGCCCGCGGAAGCTGGCCATGCGGGTGGGGGATGATACGGATTCGGGCGGTTATGAGGAGGTGGGGATCTGCTTTATGGTGCCCCGGGAGATGGATCTGCTTTCCTGGAGCCGCAGGGGCCTGTGGAATACGTATCCTGACTGGCATATCGGCCGTCTGCAGGGCAGCGCTTTAAAGCATAATCCTTACGACGTATGCCGGACCGGCGTGGCGCCGGAATGGGATTGGCAGCTGGATGAAAAGGATGCGGTGCTGTTTGGAAAATATGATACGGGGCGCAGGGGGACGAGAGACTTTTGCAGCATGAAAGCGCATGTCATCAGGGCTGCCATGAGCGCGCAAAACGGCGGTCAGGCATTTACAGTGCTGTCGGACGGAACGGATTGTGTACGCGCACAGCTGACCCACAATCCGGAGGCAGTCATTGGAAAAACAGATGGCCGGGTATCCTATCAGGGCAGCTGGCTTTGCCAGAAAACAGGAAATCTGAGCAGGGAAGGAACGGAAATGTGGTCCAACACCGAAGGGGATGCCTGTATCTGCCATTTTACAGGAACAGGCATTGCCTGGATTTCCAGCTATGATATCCTGGGAGGCATGGCTGAAGTCTATGTGGACGGGGAATTGATGGATGATTCCATTTCCCTGGGCGTGCGTCTGCTGACGCCGGGAATTGCGCGGGGCTATGAGAAGGATGCCGGACGTATCGTTTATGCGGCGGAAGGACTTGCGATGGGAGAGCATACTCTGAAAATTGTTGTGAAGGGAGAACGGGCGCCGGGTTCCATGGGAGCCTATGTCTTTATCGATCATTTCCTTGTTTTCGGGGAAAATGATTATGGGGATACACGGCTGATTATAGACAGCGAGTTTAATTATCCCGAGCTTTCCTGGGGATGCTATACGAAAGAGCCGGTCACCGTTTCCACCGGATACTCCCGGAAGGTTTATACGAAGCTGGGCAATGAGGAATAGGTCAAAAAAAAGTCGGATATCCCGCAGAATATTACGGGGTATCTGACTTTGTTTTTTTACCGGAATGAAGTCTGGGCGGGGAGGCTTTCTTTTTGGGGATTTTTTCTCCCTTTAATATAAGCGGCGGCTCCGGCAGTACGGGGGATTTGATTTTATCCCGTGCGAATTCCAGGTAGAAGCTCTGGATTTTCAGCTTATTTTCCTCGTACATATCCAGAGCCTGGTAAAGCTCCTTGTAATAGCCGAACAGGATACGTTTGGTGCGGATGGTTTCCCGCAGGTCGATTTTGCTGTCCACCCGACTGCCCTTTGTTTTTACATAGTAATAAATGGGCCTGGTCTCCACGCGGATATTGGAAACGTATTTCAGGTATTCCAGATTGAATTTGAAATCCTCGCACCAGTCCAGCTCACGGGAAAAGAACAGCGCGTTGTCCCGTATGATATCCATGCAGTAAAATTTATTCCAGGTGACGCCGTAATAGAAATTGGCGGGGGATTTCATCATATATCTGGCAAACTCCGCCCTGCTCATCAGGCTGGACGCTGGGATATGGCCCTTGATCCAGATTTTTCTGCCAATGACGCGGTAATAATCGGTGATTACCATTTCCGAACCGGTCTGCATGGCCTTCAGCAGGGTTTCCGTGGCGTCCCGTGTAATCCAGTCGTCCGCATCCACAAACTGTATGTATTCCCCGCGGGCCAGCTGCAGCCCCAGGTTCCGGCTTTCCGACACACCGGAATTTTCTTTGCGTACAACGCGCAGGCGGGAATCCTTTTTCTGGTATTTGTCAAGGATGACGCGACTGTGATCGGTGCTGCCGTCGTCCACCGCGATAATTTCCAGATGGGAATAGGTCTGCCTGAGCACGCTGCACAGACAGCGTTCCAGGGTTTGCTCCCGGTTATATATGGGAATAATAATGGTAATCAGAGGATTTTCCAATTCCATGCTCTGCCTCTCTTAGTTTTATTTTGCTGTTAAAGCCGCAGTTTTGCTGACGTCCCACTTTGCTGATGCGGTATGGCTTCGTAACTGTTGCGCTGAACGGACAGTTATATGGCCTGAATTAATGCTGTATCTATTTTAGCATGAGGGAGGGGAAGGAAACAAGAAGAAAAGATGTATGCAACAGCGCGGCATCCCGGTGCGGGCTGGCCGGGTGCGGAAGCATTGCTATGGGAGGAAGATTGTGGTACAATGAACTGGTTTACAGGAACCGCACCAGTTCCTGCCAGGAACTGGTGGAAAGTAATTGCCGGCCCTTTGGCTGCCGGCAGGGAGGAGCTTTTGTTATATGAAGAAAGGCGTTTTATACACGATTTTAGGAGTGTTGGCGGCTGCTGTAGCGTTCATTTATTATTATGTGACACTGCCGGCCATCAATATTCATTCCAGCGGGTTCTGGTTTTTCATCATGGCGGCGATTGTGGCTGTGATGGTGGTTTATACGATCCGCAAGGCGGGAAAGGATATGGCGGGAACGGGAGGCGTGGCCCTGCGTTTCAGCCTGAAGGAGCATAAGCCTTTAAAATTTTTGGGAATCCTGCTGCTTTTACTGCTGGCTGCTTATGTGATCGGAAGCATTCTGTCTTCCCCTATCGTCAATGCGAAGAAGTACCAGCAGCTTTTAACGTTGGAAACCCGGAATTTTACGGATGATATCAAGGAAGTGGATTACCGCACGATCCCCCTTTTGGATAAGGATTCGGCGGCGCTTCTGGGAGACAGGAAAATGGGCAGCCTGGTGGAGATGGTGTCCCAGTTTGAGGTGGCTGATGACTATACCCAGATTAACGTAAACGGCGTTCCGGTACGTGTAACGCCGCTGGTATATGCCAGCCCTATTAAGTGGCTGACCAACCAGAAGAACGGAATCCCGGCTTATATGCGTATTGATATGACCACTCAGGATACGGAATGTGTGATGCTGGACGAGGGAATTAAATATTCCAAATCCGAATATTTCAACCGCAATCTTTACAGGCATCTTCGCTTCCAGTTCCCGACCTATATTTTCGGTGATCAGATTTTCTTTGAAATCGATGATAATGGCGTGCCATACTGGGTATGCCCCGTGAAGAAATTCAATATCGGGCTGTTTGGCGGCGAGACCGTGGGAAGAGTGGTGCTCTGCAATGCGGTAACCGGCGAATGCACGGATTATGACGTAGAGGATGTTCCACAGTGGATTGATAAGGTGTATTCCGCAGAGCTTCTGATGCAGCTGTATGATTATCATGGCATGTACCAGCATGGCTTCTTCAACAGCGTGCTGGGACAGAAGGACTGCCTGGTGACCACCAATGGCTACAACTATATTGCGCTGGATGACGATGTCTGGGTATATACGGGCATTACCTCCGTAAACGGTGACCAGTCTAATGTAGGCTTTGTGCTCATAAATCAGAGAACCATGGAAACCAGATTTTACAGGGTGGAGGGCGCCACGGAAATGTCCGCCATGTCCTCCGCGGAAGGGCAGGTACAGAACCTGGGTTACCGGGCCACCTTCCCCCTGCTTTTGAACATTGCGGATGAACCCACTTATTTCATGGCTCTGAAGGATGCTGCAGGCCTGGTGAAAAAATACGCCATGGTAAACGTGCAGAAGTACCAGTGGGTAGCCATCGGAGATACTATACAGGCCTGTGAGAAGAGTTACAACGAACTGCTGAGCACCAATGGCATCGTAAGCCAGAATACTGAAGCATATGTAGATGTTTCCGGCATAATTGAATCCATTTCCCCCGTGGTTCTGGAAGGAACCACCCATTATTACATCTGCATCAAGGGAAATGAGAATATTTTTGATGTGGATCTGTCGGATGACAGCCTGATTGGAATCGTCCGCTATAATCCCGGAGACTCTATCAAATTCCAGTATAAAGACGAAGGCGGCCTGAATCCGGTTAAGACCCTGGAGTAAATTGACTGCCAGGCGCCGGATAGAGTGACAAAGCTATTGACATTTCCCGGGAAAAAGGATAGAATAATCCCTAGTTTCCGGGGAATTTCAGAAGATTTTCACCGGCAGAAGTAAAAAGAGCAAGAGACATGGAAGAGGAGTAATAAGGAACCTGGCCTTTTCAGAGAGCCGCCGGATGGTGCGAGGCGGTAAGGAGAAGTCCCCAACTCGCCTTGGAGTCCTCCGGGGGAAGCCTGTTCATGCAGGAGCAGGAAAGTAGTCCGGAGCGGGAATTCCCGTTACAGAACAATAAGTGCGTACCGGTTTGCAGTCAAAGCAGACGGTACGAATTAGAGTGGTACCACGGAAACAAGCCCTTTCGTCTCTAACCAGGAAGAAAGGGCTTTTGTTATGCGGCGGGACAGCCTGTATGCGGTTATTGTTACGAGGTAATTTTAACGGAGCGGCAGTTGCCCGCCAGCCTTTAAACGGCAGTAAAAAGGAGGAAGCTATGGCAGCACCATACAATCACAGAGAGATTGAAGAAAAATGGCGTAAGGAATGGGAGGCCCATCCCATCAACGTCAACGACGGAAAGAAACCCAAATACTACTGTCTGGACATGTTTCCCTATCCTTCAGGAAACGGACTTCATGTAGGGCATTGGAGAGGCTATGTCATTTCCGATGTGTGGAGCCGTTATAAAATGTTAAACGGCGGCCATTATATCATTCATCCCATGGGCTGGGACGCATTCGGCCTTCCCGCAGAAAATTATGCGATTAAAATGGGAGTTCATCCCGCTGTATCCACGGCGGACAACGTATCCAAAATCAAGAGCCAGATCAAGCAGATCGCCGCTCTGTATGACTGGGATATGGAAGTCAATACCACTGATCCGAATTTCTATAAGTGGACCCAGTGGATTTTTGTAAAAATGTTCAAGGCAGGGCTGGCATATGAGAAGGAAATGCCTATCAACTGGTGTCCTTCCTGTAAGACGGGCCTGGCCAACGAAGAAGTGGTAAACGGTAAATGTGAACGCTGCGGCGCCGAGGTTACCAAGAAGAACCTGAAGCAGTGGATGCTGAAAATTACAGCCTACGCGGATCGCCTGCTGAACGATCTGGACAAGCTTGACTGGCCGGAAAAGGTAAAGAAGATGCAGACCGACTGGATCGGCAAATCCTACGGCGCTGAAGTGGATTTCCCGGTAGAGGGCAGCGATGAGAAGATCACCGTTTATACCACAAGGCCGGATACCCTCCATGGGGCGACCTTTATGGTACTGGCTCCGGAGCATGCGCTGGCGGCAAAGCTTGCCACCCCTGAAAATAAGGAAGCCGTGGAAAAATATATCTACGAGGCATCCATGAAATCCAACGTGGACAGGCTTCAGGATAAGGAAAAAACCGGCGTGTTTACGGGAACCTATGCCATCAATCCTTTAAACGGCGCAAAGGTTCCGATCTGGCTTTCCGATTACGTGCTTGCAGATTATGGCACGGGCGCGATTATGTGCGTTCCCGCCCATGATGACAGAGACTTTGAATTTGCCAGAAAATTCAATATTCCTATAATCCAGGTAATTGCCAAGGATGGTAAGGAAATCGAAAATATGGAAGAAGCCTATACGGATGCTTCCGGCACCATGATCAATTCCGGCGAATGGAACGGCATGGAAAGCGCGGTGCTCAAGAAAGAAGCACCTGTGATGATTGAAAAAATGGGAATTGGCCGCAAAACAGTTAATTATAAGCTGCGTGACTGGGTATTCTCCCGCCAGCGTTACTGGGGCGAGCCTATCCCGATTGTTCACTGCCCGAAGTGCGGCTGCGTACCGGTGCCGGAGGATCAGCTTCCGCTGCTTCTTCCCGAGGTGGAATCCTATCAGCCTACAGGAACGGGAGAATCCCCTCTGGCCGACATTGACTGGTGGGTAAATACCACCTGCCCTGTCTGCGGCGCGCCTGCGAAGAGAGAGACCAATACCATGCCTCAGTGGGCCGGCTCCTCCTGGTACTTCCTCCGCTATGTGGACAACAAAAACGACAAGGAACTGGTGAGCCGCGAGAAAGCGGACAAATATCTGCCGGTTGATATGTATATCGGCGGTGTGGAGCATGCGGTGCTTCATCTGCTGTATTCCCGTTTCTACACCAAGTTCCTGTGTGATATCGGCGTAATCGATTTTGACGAACCTTTTGTCAAGCTGTTCAATCAGGGTATGATTACCGGAAAGAACGGCATCAAGATGAGCAAGTCCAAAGGAAACGTGGTGTCCCCGGATGATCTGGTAAGAGACTACGGCTGTGACTCCCTGCGTATGTACGAACTGTTCGTAGGGCCGCCGGAGCTTGACAGCGAATGGGACGACAGAGGAATCGACGGCGTAAACCGTTTCCTGAACCGTTTCTGGAATCTGGTTATGGACAATAAGGACAGCGGCGTGCAGGCCACGAAGGAAATGGTGAAGGTACGCCACAAAATGATCCATGAAATCACCACCAGATTGGAAAACTTCAGCCTCAATACGGTAATTTCCGGCTTTATGGAATATACCAACAAAATGGTGGATATGGCAAGAAACGGCGGCATAGACAAGGAAACACTGCAGACGGCGGTAATCCTTCTGGCTCCTTTTGCACCGCATATCGGCGAAGAGCTGTGGCGCCAGCTGGGCGGAACCGATTCCGTATTCCATGCGGTATGGCCGGGAGTTAGCCGACAAGGCGGCCATGGCGGATGACGAAAAGGAAGTGGCAGTTCAGGTGAACGGCAAAACCAAGCTGGTTGTCACCGTACCCGTTGATATCAGCAAGGAAGACGCCATTGCGGAAGGCAAGAAAGCGCTGGAAGCAGCAGGCAAGCTGAGCGGCACTGTGGTAAAGGAAATTTATGTTCCGGGCAAGATTATTAATATTGTTGTAAAGCCTTAATACGGCTGAATAAAAGGGCTTACCGGAAACTCTCCGGCAGGCCCTTTTATATCTGCTGAGGAAATAAATGCGGCTTATGAACGGCAGAGTCAGAGAATACCGCAAGCCGGAGATTAAACAGTAGAGGCAGGCATAGTAAAATTTCGGAGACAGGAGCTGTTATGAAGGGAGCAAAAATGTGTACAGTACTTATAATAGAGGATGATATGGATCTGCAGGAGGGGCTGGCTTACTCCCTGGAAGCGGAAGGCTATTCGATCATTGCGGCTTCGACCATGGAAGAGGGGGAAGAGCAGTTTAGAAAAAACGCCTGTGATCTCATTCTTCTGGACTGCAACCTGCCTGACGGGAGCGGCTTTGAGTTCTGCGAACGGATCCGCCGCCTGGCACAGACGCCTGTGCTGATGCTCACCGCCCGGGATTCCGAGCTGGACGAGGTGAAGGCCCTGAATCTGGGAGCGGACGACTACCTGACCAAGCCCTTTTCCCTTTCGGTGCTGAAAGCGAGAATCCACAGCCTTCTGCGCCGCAGCCCGGAGCCTCAGAAGCTGTATTCCAACGGTATCACACTGGATAAAGCCGCATGCAGAGTATGGAGGGGAGAGGAAGAGCTTGCCTTCAGCTATCAGGAATACCGGCTGCTGCTTTATCTCATGGAAAATAAAGGACAGGTGCTGAGTAAGGAGCAGATCCTGTCGCAGCTGTGGGATGGTCAGGGCAGATTTGTGGACGAAAATACGGTGTCTGTGAACATACGCAGGCTGCGGCTGAAAATAGAAAAGGATCCGGCCAGCCCTGAAATCATCCGTACGGTACATGGGCTGGGCTATTTCTGGAGGGAAGGATGATGACTATGCTTTGGTTGTGTATCTGCGGCGCACTGGCGGCCGCAGCCTTTTGGTATTGCCGGAAATACAACGAGCTGTACCGTGCGGCGGACGGAATGCTGGAGCAGGTGCTCTCGGAAGAACGGATAGAGATCAGCGGGCTGGAAGAGGGCAGGCTGTCTGCGCTGGCGGCCAAATGCCTGCGGGTTCAGGAAAAGCTGAATCTGGAAATCGGGAGGGCGCAGGAAGAAAAGGAGCAGGTAAAGCAGCTGATTTCCGATATGTCCCATCAGCTTAAGACGCCGCTGGCCAATGTGCTGCTTTATGTGGAAATGCTCTGCAGGCAGGAGATTCCTGAGGGCAGGCGGCAGGACTTCCTGGAGAAGCTGCGCAGACAGACGGAAAAAATAGACTGGCTGACCGCCTCCCTGTTCAAGATGGTGAAGCTGGAGCAGGGCGTGATTTCTTTCCGGGAAGAGAACGCGGACATCTGCGCCGCGATCCGCATGGCCGTATCCGCTGTTTATGAAAAAGCCGAAAAGAAGGAGATTGCCATAGAAGCGGAAGGCCTGAGAGAAACGATGCTGTGGCATAACCCGGAATGGACGGCGGAGATCCTGGTGAACCTCCTGGAAAATGCGGTCAAATATTCCCCGCCTCATTCCAAAATAAAAATTGGCCTGCAGCGCTATGAAACCTACAGCCGGATTCTGGTGACGGATCAGGGGATAGGTGTGCGAAGGGACGAGCAGTCCCTGGTTTTTCAGCGGTTTTACCGGGGAAAGGAGGTCCGGGCCCGGGAAGGGGCAGGAATCGGCCTGTATCTGTCCCGCCTGATTGCGGAACAGGAAAAGGGCTATCTGACGGTGGAACCTGCGCCCGGCGGAGGAAGCTGTTTTTCCCTGTTCTTGCAAAACTGTAAGAATCCAGCCCCGGCTTTGTAGCATTTCTGCAAGAAATCCCTGTTACAATAAGTTATGTAACAATTGTGAAAAAGAGGTAACAGCTCAGCCCTGCCTGAACTGTTGCAAAAAGAGGGAGAGCAAACCATGAATGCAGTGGAGACAACAGGACTGGGAAAAATCTACGGCCGGGGCGAAAATGCGGTAAGGGCGCTGCAAAATGTAACCTTCAGCGTAAAACAGGGGGAATTTGCCGCGCTGTGCGGTACGTCCGGCTCCGGAAAAACAACGCTTTTAAATCTGCTGGGCGGTCTGGATACGCCCACGGAAGGGAATATTATCATCCGCGGCCATTCCCTGGCGGGTATGTCTTCTGCGCGCAGGACGGTTTTCCGCAGGAGGAATATCGGTTTTGTTTTCCAGAACTACAGCCTGATGCCGGTGCTGAACGTGTATGATAATGTGGCTCTTCCTTTAAGCTTTGATAAAGGGAGGCATATGGATCATGCCTATATCCGGGAACTGCTGGAGGGACTGGGCCTGTGGGAAAAAAGGATGAAGCTTCCGGAGGAGCTTTCCGGCGGGCAGCAGCAGCGGGCCGCAATCGCCAGGGCTCTGGCAAACAGGCCGGCGGTCCTGCTTGCGGATGAGCCCACGGGAAATCTGGATTCCGCCACAGCGGCGGATGTGATAGGCCTTCTGAAGGCAAGCTCCCGGAAATATTCCCAGACGGTGCTCATGGTCACCCACAATGAGGTGATCGCCCAGTCCTGTGACCGGATTTTCAGAATAGAAGACGGCAGACTGTGCCCGGAAGGGGGGATGCTCCTGTGAAAACCATATGCGCCTTCGTCCGGCAGAATATGAGCTATTATAAAAGGGATACCGCGGCCTGCCTTGCCGCCGTTATTTTTGTGGCCGCCCTGCTTTCCGGGACAGGATCCCTTCTGTACAGCAGCCGTATGGGAAATCTGGAAAACAACCGGCTTATTTACGGCGACTGGAATTATTATACGTTAAAAACCGGGCCTTTGATGCAGGAGCTGCGGGAAGGAGGGCGGCATCCGGATTACGATATTGTTTCCTATGGCTGCGTGGAAATGAAAAAGGTGCTCACACAGCCCGGCCGGATCACCCTTCTGTATGGAGATGAAAATTACAGGAGCATGCTTCACCGCGAACTGCTGGAGGGCGTCTACCCCCAAGATAGAAACCAGGTGGCAATGGATCGCTATACCCTGCGTAATCTTGGGATTACAGGCGGCCCGGGCACACAGGTGGAGCTGGACGGCAGAACCTATACCCTCACAGGAATTCTGAAGGACAGATGGGCAGCATCCGTGGGAACGATGGAAGCCTTTGTAAGCGAGGACACGCCGGAGGAAACGGGCCGTGCCTTTGTGTTCCTGAAATTCGGGGGAGAAAGAAGGCTGTACTCTCAGTGGGAGGCCTTCTGCGCCCGGTTTGGCCTGCAGCCCGGGCAGATGGGTGAAAATGAGCCTATCAACCGCTATCTTGGCGGCTCCCAGAAAGCTTCCCTGAAAACGCTTTGGAAGGAAGCCTTTGTGGATCGGGATGCGGATATTACTTATCTGCTTCTGCAATTAAAAAAGCAGTCAGACCCGGCAGGCGGAGGGATCCTTCTGCTCCTTGGCTTTTTCGGCACCTTTGTTTTATACAGTGTATTCCGTATATCCATACAGAAGCGCCTGCCCCAATACGGCATACTCCGCTCCATCGGCGTGGGAGACACCGGAATCTTCCGAATTATTTTCACAGAGCTGGCCGCTTTCCTGCTGCTGGGCTGGATTCCAGGCTTCATTCTGGGCAATCTGGCGGTAAAATCCCTTTATTCCCGGTTCAATACGGTTTTTCTCAGCAAGGGAATGGGAGTTTCCCAGGAAGCGCTTTCCCTCCCGGCAGCAGAAGAACTGCTGCAGCGTACCGCCTCCGCCGCGCGGACCTTTCATGTAAGTCTGTGGACTTCGGCCTCCTGCCTGCTGTCCCTGCTCATTCTTTTACTGCTTATCACCCTTATTTTTATCAGAAGGATACACCGGCAGGAGGCTGTGGAGCTTCGCAGGGAAAACCGCAGCATGAAATACGGCCGGACAACCTGCGCCCTCCGGAATAAAAACCCGGCCCGCGCGCTTGTTTCCAGACTTCTATATCCGGGAAGGGCGGCATTTTTCAGCCTGCTTGTGTCCCTCGCCATGGGCGGCGTGATTTTCCTGTGCACCGATTATGTGATTATAAACACCAGGCTGCACGACGAACGCGCCCTGAAATCTGACGATGGACTGGGCGCCGGCTATCAGGTGCTCCTGGAGACAGGAGAGCGGATGAACAGCATACCGGAGGAAACCGCCCGGAGCATTGCGGACCTTCCGGGCGTGGAAAGGGTTCACACCGTAAGCGGCCTTCCCTGCCAGATCCTTTTTGCGCCAGGGGAATTCCTGTGGCAGGACTACTTTACGGAAGTCAACAGAGAATATCAGACGTTCTGCCACGGCATATCGGAGAAAACAGAAGACGGCGGCATTGCGGTCAAATGCAATCTCCTCGGCTATGACGACGATCTGCTCGCCCAGCTGGAAGCTTTCCTTCTGGAAGGGAAAATCGATCCCGGCCAGATGAAGGAAAAAAATACAGTGATTTTGACAGCGATTATGGACGGACAGGGAAATTACGACAGCACCACAAAAAAAGCAGGGGATACCATCCTGCTGAAGGTTCCCAGCGGACAGGCTCCCCTTTCCCAGAAAACCTGGAATATGAAACCAGGGAATTTACCATAGCCGCCATTGTTAGCCGCTCCCTGACCAAAGACCCCAACCTTTATACAGCCAATACCACGGATATCACCTACAGTATCCTCATGACCACACAACAGCTGCAGGAAAATTTCGCCGTCCGCGGCAGCAGCGTGCTGAGCATCATCAAAGAAGAAAAAGCAAAAGCCGCTCCCACGGCCGACGCCATCCGGGAAAAAATCGCCGCCCTGCCTGACTGTGTCCTCAAAGACTACACCCGGGCAATCGAACAAAAGGAACTGTACCTGCGCCAGAAAATGTTCTATTTCTACGCGCTCGCCCTGCTTTTTTTCCTGGCCGGACTGCTGCACACCGGAAACAGCCTCAGCCACCTTATTTTTTCCAGAAGACATGAAATAGGCATCATCCGTGCCATGGGAATTTCTGACAGAAGACTCCTTGCCCTCATCGCCAAAGAAGCCCTCCGCTATGCCCTCCTTTCCTCCCTCCTCATGCTAACGGCCACCGCCGCCGCCACCCGGGCCGCCTCCTATATCCTCAGCCACATTTACCTCTACCTCTCCGCCAAGGCCCCGGTCCCACCTTCTGCCATTACCGCAGCCCTCCTCATCAACCTCGCCGCCGCGCTGCTTGCCGTCACCCTCCCCACCCTCCACGCCCTCAAAACCCCCATACTCACCCAAATCAACCGCCAGAGAAATACCCCGTAACAACGCGGGGCATTCCTCTGGCACTCTTATCCACATTTATTTGCGTTTGATTATCTGCGTCAATCCGCATCAGAAATTTCCCTTCCTAAATTCCTTTTCCTTCTCACAGCATCGTATCACCCTCCCTTTTCTATACATATTTCACAGAAAAATCACAGTTCCACCAACATTTTTACACATTTTGGGAATACATTTATTTTTAGAGTTGCCGTGCTGCGGCCGTGATGCTTTCCTGCGGGGCTGCGTTTCCGTGGGGGCGTTTCCGGGGGCTTTGGCCTGGCATGCTGGATCCGGCTGGGGCGGCGGGAGTTTTTCCGAATCCCTCTATGCCATAGAGATGAGACTGAAAATTGTGGAAGGCTTTCCTGACACAATTTTTGCCCCAGGCTCATCGCAATGCCCGGCATAACGGGATCCGGAAAAACCCCCGCCGCCCCAGCCGGATCCAGCATGCCGGGCCAAAGCCCCCGGAAACGCCCCCACGGAAACGCAGCCC
>OAVH01001383.1_pt1 | contig 13249 bp, 8 predicted proteins | sample 1495281 | NCBI WGS metagenome assembly OAVH01 (sample SAMEA2580082, study PRJEB22360) | human gut metagenome | biome: human gut; feature: human-associated habitat; material: faeces | place: Denmark | collected 2008/2010
TTATTATTACCAGTTACAATTCCAAGCGCAAAATCTGAATTGTCTTTTAAATAACAAACAGAATTCACATCACGCACTTTCTGAAGAATTTCATATTCTTCATCTGAAGCTATAAATCTAAAATAGTCTGGAGTAATTGTTCTCTCCGTTTTGATTGTAAATGTTAAATTTTTGTTACTAACAATCATTCCAATAGTAGTTAGTGGCATATTTTGATATTGTAAATCCATTATAATGCATGGACATTGCACTCCATAAAAGGCATTCCCTAAAAAATCTAATTTACGAATAGAACATTGATTTAGTATTATACTTCTAATATCTGTATGAGCCTTAACATTTAATAATGCTTCAGGTAATACAAATGCAAGGTGTCCTCCAACAGCAAGATTTTTAATGCCCTGCTCTATAAATAGATCATAGGATTCTAAATTTTTACCCGAAGTAGATTTAAATATGGTTTTTAATATCGACTTTTTATCTTCAGAGTAGTCGTATCCCCATGGTGGATTACCGATAATGTAATGGTAGTTATTACTAATTTCAAACTCTGTAAGGTAATCAAGTTTGGTGATATGTTTGTTTATAGCTTCAATATTTGCTTCAAATTTTAATGCCATATTTAGTTTTGTAATCCTTACGCTAATGGCATCAATATCGTTTCCATAGATATTATCAAATGATACTGTATCTGGAAGTTGTAGCAAGAAATTTCCAGTCCCACAGCATGGATCAAGAATTCGTTCGTTTTCTTGGAAATCAAATTTGCTTATCAGTTGTTTGACAACCTTATTTGAGGTGTAATATGAGCCGGTAGCTTTTCTATTGCCTATATTTTTACATGAAATATAGATAAGACCGAGAATATCCTCTTGAAATTCATATTCATAAATCATCTCGAACAAAAAACTATTTTGCTCACAAAATAATATAGCAGTCTTATTATTATCTATTAGGTCTAGAATAAGTGAATCATGAATTCCAATAGAAATTTCTTGTCTTAAAAATTTCAAAAGTAAATAATTTTGATTATTCCATTCAAAATTATTTTTATTTCCGAATAGATGTAAGGCGCAATCTGCAACTATGTATTGTATTACACTTTCAGTAAGCTCAATTTCATTTTCTGAAACTAAAGCTAATAGCTTTTGTAAAACAGTTATATTTATACAATTTTCCGATACATAAGAATTATATAAGGCATTTCCAGATACAAATTTTTTATTACGCCTGCTCTTTAATGCAAAATTTTTCCCTGACTGTAATTCTGTCTTTAACTTTGATATGTATTCTTTTGCAAAGTATGTTTTTTTAGCCACACTATTTTCAGGGATCAGTTTTCCCAGCTTAATCCAATTTCGTCCAGTTGCCATAGAAATAGAAAGCTCCTCACAAACATCTTTGAGTGACAAATAATCAGATGCGTCAGGAATAAATGTAATTCTATCATCCATAGGTTTTACTGCATCTGAAGGTATTATCCATACACCGCTCACTCTTTCACATCCAGCTATTCTATTGGTCTCACAAAGTTTTTGTATTCTTCTTTCTGAAATATTAAATTTAATAGCAGCGTCTTTAACTGAAATATAATCCATAAAGGCCTCCTTATTATAATTGCTATTATATACGCAAGTACGAATAAAAACAACATTAGTTATCTGTTTGATTATATTCATTATGAATATAGGGATGTAAAAGAAAATACAGCAAGTAAGATGATCAAAGAAAAGAATAGCGAGCTATGATGAATTTCATAAAATACAAATTTGCTTTATTTTTTCAATATCATATCGATTGTTACACTGATTATGAGCATCTTTTCATCTTTATATCAACGACTTCTTCCTGTCATTCCCACAAAGCCGCATTTTTCACATTTAAATCATTTTTCGATATCACCGAACGCAATCAACATCTCGTCATCATTTTTACATTCTTCATAGATGGTATTGAGAAATTGCTATTATGCGCTGAAACTTCTCTTGTGATAAAATTAGCCACGCATAATACCTCTTTTTGATTTTCTCATTTTACAGGTCATTAAGAATATTATTAGAACTTACGATTAAAAAAAGGAATTACTGTTGCTGTTGGTATCCTTGGAAAGGTATCTAAATTCTTGGTATGTTTGAATATTTGTATGGTTTCTTACATTAGTCTCAATTCATAGTTGATTCCTCATTATTTGAGCTGAGTACAGTCAGTAGATAGTCTACAAATACTTCAAAAATCTGACAATTAAGACCAGTTATCTGGCAGAGAGTGAGACTTACATTTAAAATAACAGAGCGTCTATGTTCTGACATGATAATATTACTAAGTCCTACTGCCTCATCAACATATCATGCGGTGCTCTATCAAATAATTTTTCCAAGTCGATGTTGGACATCCAAATAAACTCATTATTTTAAATATTCTACCATTTTAAGAATTGCCTTTTACGACTTCTATTGTACCTAACCCCATAATTATACAGTAAGAAATAAAGTTTATAGATTGATGTAAGCACCTGCACGATAGCTTGTAAAATGATTTTATCCATTACTGTAGGTATGTTTAGGTTATGCATTTCTCCATTCTGCTTTAATATATATTCTCCTTGTCAGTGTGTGCTTATAAGTTTAGGATTTATCATTTGATAGGTTGTTAAAGCTCTTTGATATCTTCATCTACTTAATCCATGGAGACACCATCCACACTATGTATTCCTTTTTAGGCACACACGTGTCTCTTTGCTTTGCTCATTTTTTCATATGATGGGATAGTTCACATACCTTTCCTTGTTTACCTATCTGAAATATGCTATTGAGTTCCAATTGCCAATTTAGACTTTAGTGTTTTTCGTCACCTCATCCGTCAACACCGCCTTATATCAACCGTCTGATCTGTTGAGTCGGACTTCATGTTCGTTAGGCCACGAGTTCGCTGGCAACTACGCTTTTTGTGATTTACACCCTAGGTGTGACATGCCAATGCCAGTTGGCAGCGATATCCTTCAACCGGACATTATAATAAATTTACTCAATCTTCCTCAAGAATCAATTTAAGATGCATCCTCACGAATTGAAAATGTCATACTCATCATCCTGCATACCTTAAATCCATTACCCTGTAATTGCCCAATTTGTGATACACCTACATCACACGTAAAAATATAAAACCAAACGAATCAAGCACTCTATCTTATGTGATCGAGTACCATGCAAAACGTCTTTTCTATAACCAGTGTGGAAAAATTTTTATGAGGATAATCCTTATATTCCTCCTGGCCATTCTTTAAGTAATTTAACTTTTATCAATACTTTACAGGAGCTTAAGGAATCTAATGCAACTTTCTCCAGTTTTGCCTGACATATTTTCATATCACCCAAAAAGTACAATAGATATTTAATTTGTATATATGGGTACCCAAAAGCCCTGTATCTAAAATCATCTATATTTATGGGTTTATGCACTGAAGGATAACCACAGTAAGTATTTCTGTATTCTTCTTAACTTTAATGCTCATGAATTAGTTGATATGCTGCCTAATAGATAAAAATATTCTCTTTTGAATTATTTTGATAAGAATTCCTGTTCGAGAGAGGAACAGTATAAGGTATATCATTATGGACATGTATGGTATTTTATCGTGATGTTTCCATATAAAATTCAAAAATACATCTATCCCTGTTTATTCATTTCATGTAATGAAAAATATCAATTCCATTTTAGACAAGGTAAGAATTCGCTTCATGAAAGGGAGAAAGACCAATTCAATTGATTATTATTTACTTTAAAACTTCCATAGGGTGGTATTCGCTGGTGAAGTAAGAGAAAATAAGCGTAAATTTAATAAGCAATTGCGCAGATATATCAATTGTTTCCAGCTGCTTGAGCTGATCTTAGATATATCAGGCGAACTTAAGGAGGCGTATTTGTTAAAAGATTCCTATGCAATTTTTAACATGACCAGTGATCACAAGAATGCAGATGATAAATTTTCTGATTTCATGAATAGGTAAAGGATTGCAAAATACCTAAAATGGTTGAAACCCTCCATATGTTGAATAATTGACATGACGAAATCAATCATTCTTTTATAGTGGTTGATGGCAGACGTCTATCCAATGGCATAATGGAATCAAGAAATTCTATTGTTAAATTGATTAAGAGAACAGGTACTGGATATGTTAATTTTGCCAGATTCAGAAATAGTTGTATGTACCATATGAATAAAGATGCTATTCTCAATATAGCTGGTTGTGATATACCATAAAAACGAAGGGGCACAAACAAGGGAAATACAAAAAATAGTCTTTCTCATAAGATGTTATTTGATATTTAAAAGGCAGTGCAAATTCATACTCTGACATTTTCACTGCCTTTTTGAAATCCTAAAATACTTTAGAACCTATCTCAATCATCTTAAAACTCTACGTTAATTTAGAGAGCATTTTTTCTTCCTACTGTGACGAATGTTCAATCATTTATCAGCGGAAATTCAACAATCGCCTTAAACAAGTCCCCGTCTGTTTCAATACGGAAGCTTCCCTTCATCGCCTCTGTAAAGCTCTTGGCGATTGCCAGTCCAAGCCCGCTGCCGCCATCATGCCGAGATTTATCTCCCCGAACGAAGCGGTCAACGATATCATCCGCATCAAAATTCAGCGGTTCCCTCGAAATGTTTTTACATTCAATGCGCACCTGATCCTTTACCTGCCGGATATCGATATAGACACGGGTATGCGCCAATGCATAATGATGAATATTGATAAACAGATTTTCAAATATACGAAAAGCCTTATTTCCATCCAGCATAACACTTACCTGCTTCAAATCATGACGGTTCCATACAACCTCTAACTGCCGCTCCTGCAACAGCTCACTGCACTCTGCCTGAACCTGCTCCACAAGTGCAATGATATCCAATTCTACCATATCCAGCTGAATATTCCCGCTGTTTGCCTTACTAACCTCAAACAGATCCTCCATCAGGATATGCAGACGCCTTGCATACTGATCCAGCATACTGACATATTCCTTTCGCTGTTCTTCGCTGATGCCCTCCTGCTGCAGAAGCTCCACATAGTTGCGGATACCAGTCAGCGGTGTTTTCAAATCATGAGATACATTACTGATCAATTCCGTTTTCATATTCTGAGACTTGGTTTCCTCCTGTACTGCTTTCTCAAAGCCTGTACGGATTTCAGAAAACTCATCCTTCAAGGCATTAAATATCCCCACATCCGCAGGCAGCTCTGTCTGAAAATTTCCTTCCTTCAGCTCCTGTGACTGCTTCAACAGGATTTCGTAATCGCTTTGTATGCTGTTCAATTTCTGCTTCAGCCACATAAAGAGAGCAAATCCATAAAGAATAGCCAGAAACATTCCAAACCACCAGAACAGACACAGTACCATCATGATGGCAATCTGCAGCAGCATAAACTTCAACAGGCATCGCGTTGCATCATCCTTCAAATCAATATCCGCTAAGCTGTCGATATGGCGATGAATACCGCTAACCATGCTTCCTACCAGCGTATCCTCCCTGAGGAATCTCCAGAAGCCCTTAACAAAGATATACTTTATCTCAAACAGAGCGATACTGACCATTAGGAAGAACAGCATCCAGCAAACAAGATTTGCCAAAAACAGCAGCTGCTGCGGCATCATGATGTGATACTCGTTCAATACACTCAGCAAAGTACCACTGATCGTTGCTCCGCTTAATGCCAGAACACCAGCTGTTCCCATGGTGATACCGGTTGCCAGAAGGATAAACAGAATTCCGAATTTCACTTTTTTAAAGGTTAAAAACGGATTCACTTCCTCGACAATCGAAATCGGATAAAACAGCAGGTACAGAATCAACAGCAAGGTTCCAATCAACGCCGCAATAACGGAAAACTGTGTATAATTTGTCCAGTCATAAACCGTACGTGCAATGACTCCCTGATCCTTAACAACCTTCTCCGGTATACGGAACATAATCTTCATTTGTCTGGGATTCTGAATAACCACCTGAGACTGCGTAAATTTTTCATCATTCACCTGATATGTGACGATGTTCCCCTTTTCCTGTGTTACATCAAAATAATGCAGATATTGTGTCAGCGATTGCGTCTGGAAATCCAAATCATCGAAATCACCAAATATTTTTGGATTCCCTTCCTTATCATACTCAATCAAACCATACAACAGACTGCTTGTACGAAGCTCCTCCTGTGACATGTCTCTCAGACGTTTATCTCCATACTCTTTTCCGCTTTTTAAATCCTTGATATAATATTGAAAATTGTTATCCTTCTTCAACTCCAGATAGCTTTTCGCAAAGTTCTCCTTCAAATCGTTGGTAATCATACTTTTCATATAATCCGGAAGCCCGGAATCAAATTTCACGATTTCGTCATTCGGACGCACTGACTGCGCCATTCCACGCACTGTTTCCTGTATTTGATTTTCCAGATACCACGTAACAGCCTGTTTCCCGGAACGGCCAAGCTCCTGAATCTGGTCATTTCTGTAAACAGAACAAATTGCGAAGCTCATTACGGTAAGCAATGCAATGAACGATGTGAGAAATATATTTTTTTTCTTCATAGAACCACCTGCTTTATTTTTCTATTTTATAGCCGATTCCCCAAACTACCTTTAGATACCGCGGATGCTTGGGATCCAGCTCGATTTTTTCTCTCAGCTTACGGATATGCACCATAACGGTTTCTGTATTGATTGCCTCTTCATTCCAAACCGCCTCATAAATCTGCTGAGCAGAGAATACCCGTCCGGGATGCTTCATCAGCAGCTCCAGAATCATAAATTCCTTTGGACGCAGCTTCACCGGCACATCATCCACAAGGACCTCCTTTGTCGTACTGTTCAATGTTAGAGCATCTATACAATAAATTTCCTCTTCACTCTTGAGCGTGGAGGACGCATGCTCCTTCAGCAGTAAAATCTGTTCATAGCGGCGCAGCTGACTGCGGACACGGGCCAGTAGCTCCATAGAGCCAAACGGCTTTGTGATATAATCATCCGCTCCGATATTCAAACCTGTTATTTTATCGATATCCTCGGATTTTGCACTCAGAAATATGATAGGAAAATCGTATTTTTTTCGTATTTCCATCGTCATCGTGATGCCATCCATCACCGGCATCATGATATCCACAACAGCTAAATGAATCGTTTCTCTGTTCGCAATTTCCAAGCCCTCTTGTCCATTTTCTGCCAGAAACACATGATATCCCTGATTTTTCAAATAAATCTGTATTGCTTCCCGTATTCCCTTTTCGTCTTCTACAACGAGTATTGTATGATCCATAGCGTTCACTCCCTCTTACTATGTGTTATTGTACTATATTCCAGACGATTCTTCCATGTTATGCAGTAGAAACCCCAGAAAGGTTGTGACTGCGCAAAAGGTACAGATAATAAATTCTAACATAAAGCCGTTTCCTCCTTTCTTTTTTGCAAGCAGTATTACCAATACCAGCTAAAACAACGATCATGATATTCTTTGGCGCTTACCATCAGATACAAGGTGCAGCAGCTGTTTTCTTTTTCTGCGTTCGTCAAATATTCCTGCTGCCTTACTCTCAAAAATGAAATATTTTTTCTTGTCATCATTCCCCTTCTTTACATTATCCATTATGCCTGCGATTTCTTATCATATAGGATACCTAATTCTTAAACTTTTCTAAATTGTTTACAGACTGCATGTATCAGAGCTTACGGATATGCAGCATATGTATGCTTTCTATTATGTTTCCTTTATGATCTGCAGGCTTCAAGCTACTACATTTATAATAAGTATCTTTGTTTTGTATATACATCACTTTATTTTTCAGGAGTGGTATGGCAACATAAAAACAGCATCCAAAGAGCATAAGCTTCAGATGCCTGTTTCATTTCATTTGTAAATCACGATGCTTATGGAAAACATTAAGATTCCCTGTTTATCCTATCCTGCATATAGTGTAACGCATGATTTCTGGCCGCTTGAACAGCACGGTGTGTTTGTGAATCACAAAACTGATACCGATCTGCCATTTGCTCGATATAACGGTTCTTTAAAACGATTGATAAGCCATATACAGTATGGTAATCAAAAACAAATGCCATATGTGAAAGCAGAATATCGACATGTGTCCTTCGTTTTGCCGATGAAACAGGGCGACAGCTCATAAAGTCCTGAAGCACCTCTGATGTGATATGTTCCTGCAACAGCTGCTCTTTTCTGCATAGATAGACGTTTTCTTCCTTTTCCATCAGATTGACACGAAAAATATCCGTTTTATCTGCATCACGCAGTATAGCGGCCTGCAGTGTCTCCTGCTCACTTAATCCCTTTGGCAGCTCGTATTTGTTATGATATGAAATCGCATGCAGAATGAGCGTCCTTTGTCTGGAATCATCACAGAACAGCGGCAGCAGCTTTTGTTTCTGTAAAATACGCACACCAAGAGCAGCATGGTCTACGCTTTTAGCATCAAGAAATGTACCATACTGCTTCAGCTGTTCAAATCTGCCAATATCATGCAGCAGTCCAATCAACTCCGCCAGCTCCACATCTTCCTGTGAACAGCTCTGATGCACTGCCAGCTCCTTAGCAATCTCGGCAACCTTATAGGAATGTACAATTTTCAATGCGATACGCTCATCACGGATATCGTATGCTCCAACATAGTCCTGAAACTGCTGCCTTGCCTTTTTTATATCAATCATACAAATCCTCCCTCAGCACATACATCATACAAGAGCTTAAATAATGATATTCCCTATGCATGCTGCAGCTGCTTCCTGCAGGCCTTTAAAATATCATGACAGGTATGGGAATCCTCCACCGTGAAGGTGCATAGGAAATGCCTTATTCCCTGCTTCTTCGCTTCCTGTATTTCGTCTATGCGGTTGCGTATTTCATAATGCAGAATATGAGTGCGGCAGTCATCATCACATAAAATCGGATAGCGGTGCTTCTTCATATCGACAAGCGCATAGCTTGCACTTCCCCTGCACGCGCCGCAGTGACGTGTTGTGCTGTTACATACAACAGCGTTAATGGGACAATATTCGCTCAGCATCAGCTCATCTCTGCTGTATACGGTATAAAGGAAGGGGGCATCAATTCCATATTGACTGCGAAAGCATTCTTTAATTTTTATGCAATCCTGGAAGCTGCTCTCCAGAGAAAACGTAACTCCCGCAGCACCATGTGCGAACAGAAATGCAGCGGTATGAGAATTGATCATATTCAAAGAGGTATCACATACAAAGTCCTGCTTACAGCTTAATCCCCCGGTTTCCTGTATCATGGAAAGGGATGAGGAATATACGCCCTTCATGACTCTTGGCGTACGTAGAAATACGTGTTCTCTATCTGCATACGCTTCATACAATTTGTTGCTTTCCACAAATACCATTTCAATTCCTTCATCCAGACAGGCATTCAGCTGTTCTTCGGTATGTACGATAGCACAGAGTGCGGGAAGCTCTGCCTTTTCCTTTAGCATCACATTAGGCTTCATTTCAATACGGCGGTCTTTATGCCAGATTTTCCGTTCCTCCTCCATACGTGAAAGTGCCATACGCCGCATCTGATTGATTTCTTTGATTGGCAGGATTCCCTGGGCATCCAAATGATAGGAAATGTGTGCAAATACAAACGGTGTATCTCCGCTTTTTTTCAGCTGTGCATTGATGCGTTCCTCCTGCAGCGGCGTCTTCCTGGCTGCTTCACAAGCTGACTCACTTCTTACACAGACGGTTCTTCCCTCCAGATCCATGATTTCCAAAATCGCCGGCTTGCCAATCTGCATCGTAAATTGACCATAAATTTCAAGCTTACGCACGAAGCCTTCATAGCTTTTCTGCAATTCCCGCAGCTGCTGCGTATCACTTGTTTTCAGTACTTTACTACCCTTGGATATCTCCTCCGTCTTATCCAGCTCTACAATATCCTGTGCATCTGCGTGATTCACAAGCAGACCGTTTTTATATAGAAAGTTCACTTTGAATCCGATATCCCTGCCATCCTGTAAGATACGGATACCATCTCCCTGATGAAGCGCTCTGCTTAGGCGGATTCCTATTTTATCTCTGCTCACCTTCACAACCGTACCGATTTCAACACCGATATGGTTGGGGCGTATGGGATTCATCAGCTGTGGCCCGTAATTATGAAACAGATGTCCCTGTGTAAACTCACGATTGAAGATTTTCTTCATTTGAAGCTCCACTGCCTCATCATAGGAAAACGCTTGCCCCTCGTAATATGCGTCAATAGCCTTGCGGTACAATGACACCATCAGCGCCACGTATTCCGGACGCTTCATGCGGCCTTCTATTTTAAAGGATGCAATACCTGCTTCAATCAGCTCCGGCACCCTCTGCAAAGTATTCATATCTTTTGGACTTAATAGATATTCTCCCTTACCGTTGAAAAGCTTAGTTTCCTTTCCATCCTGTTGTTCCAGCTGATACCGCATCCGGCAGTTTTGCGCACATTCTCCACGATTTCCACTTCGATGCAGTGTCAAAGCACTCATCAGGCACTGTCCGCTGTAGGATACGCACAATGCCCCCTGCACAAACACCTCCAGATCAACACCAAGTTCCGCATATTCCCGTATTTCCTCTACCGATGTTTCTCTTGGTACTACGACTCGACTAGCACCGCAGGCTTCCATGAAGCGAATCCCCTGTGGATTATGGATATGCATCTGAGTGGAGGCATGCAGCTCCATATCCGGAAAACGCTCATGCAAAACGGAAAAAAGTCCCAGATCCTGTATAATCACAGCATCCACATCATGCGCATACAGAAATTGCACATAAGCAACACAGTCGTCAAATTCCTCCTCACGAATCAGTGTATTAACAGTGACAAATACGCGTACGCCATATACATGAGCATAGGCGATCGCTTCTATTAGCTCTTCTTCATCAAAATTATTTGCGAAGGCTCTTGCGCCAAACATACTACCGCCCAGATATACCGCATCACAGCCGTTCTGCACCGCTGCACGAAGTGCTTCCATAGAGCCGGCAGGAGCCAGCAATTCTACTTTCTTTTCAGCGTTCCACATGCTTTCTCACACTCCTTCTTTCCGGTTTGAAAATTGCTTTCATAATCGTTGATACTACAAGAATCCCCAGGGCAAGCACCCCGGCGATGGTAAGGGTATCCAGACCGATTGTCAGCGCCTGCATGACATCTCCTTCGATTGCTTTCAGCATTGTCCGATACATACCGCCACCGGGAACCAGAGGAATCAGCGCACAGATTATAAAGGTGGTAACCGGAGTCTTACAGATACGGGCAAATATTTCAGAGTATAATGACAAGGCAACGGAGCCTAAAAACATCGCAGTTAATTCTCCACATCCCACAATAAGTGAAGCATGATAAACAACACCCCCGATGGAACCGGCTATTCCTGCCAGAATCAGCTTACTGCCCCGTATATTAAACATTACCCCAAAGCCTAAAGAGGCAAAAAAGGAGGCAATCAACATTTTCATCAAATACATCCTACATACCTCCGCTCAGTCCGATGGACATGGATAAAACAACACCGATACCCACTGCTATAGCAATAGCTACCAGAAATGCCTCTGTCGCTCTGGCTACACCGGACAGATAATCGCCGGACACCGTATCCCGGATGGCATTGGTAATGGCTAGTCCAGGAACCAGAAGCATGATACTGGATATGATTAAAATATCCACATCTGTCTGCGGACAAAGCGCATGTGCAGCTAAAGCCGTTAATGCTCCGATTGCCGCCGCGATCGCATTGGTGAAAAAACCATGCAGCCCGCGTTGTTCCATAAGCGCACTGACTGCCTTAATTACCAACCCAATCAAAAAGCTTAAAATCGCCTCCATATAGCTGCCGCCAAAGAAGACAGCGAATCCTCCGGCACTCAATGCCCCGAAAAACAATGTCGTCCAGAAGGAATAGCGGCGCTCCTCTCCAATTCTTTCAAGCCTTTGCGTCAGCTGATCTATGGTATAGCTACTTCCTGCTGTTTCTCTTGAAAGGCTGTTGATCTTATCAATGCAATTCAAATCAACACCGCGTGTGTGAACACGGAGGATTTTTGTATGTGTTTTTTTCGCAACCGTAATTGAAAACATAATGCCGGTCGTTGTTACAAAGCTTTGTGCATCCTCCACTTCAGGAAAGCTTTTGCAAAGGCGTACCATGGTTTCCTCCACACGATAGATTTCTGCACCGCTTTCTATCAAAAGCTTGCCTGCATAGCTGGCCACATCCAGCAGCTGATCTGTATTCATTTCACAACCCCTCAACTTTCCTTTAACAGTATAGCGGATTCAGGCTGAAATTAAAACAGTTTTATAAACAATGTATAAGAAAAAAATACAGGAGGTGTCCGACATAACAATACTGAAAAATTTCTCAGGCAAATAAGTTCACCTTTTCAAACATTCTGGGTATACTATGTTACAGAAAGCGAGGGTTATCAAATGAATATTACCTTTCAGGGAAATCCTGTAACATTACAGAAGGAAGCAGTAAAGATCAACGAGAAAATGCAGCCGTTCACTGCTGTGAAAAATGATATGAGCGAGTTGAAAAGTGAGGAAACAAGTGGAAAACGTATATTTTTGAGTGTTCCTTCTTTGGATACCGGTGTATGCAGCATGGAGGTCGCAAAGTTTATCAAGTATGCGAAGGAATTGAAGGATGTAACAGTTTATGCTGTTTCCATGGATCTGCCATTTGCGCTGGATCGCTGGTGTCAGGCAAAGAACAATGAAAATGTTATTACATTAAGTGATTATAAGTATCATAGCTTCGCAAATGCTACCGCAACTTATGTTGAGGAGCTGGGCCTCCTGACACGTGCTGTATTTATAGTTGATGATGAAAATACAATCCGCTATGTGGAATATGTAAATGAAATTACAGAGGAACCAAATTATGATGCAGTTCTTGCCTGTATAAAAGGACTTTAAATCTGAAGTTTATTTTATGCTTATGGCGAGCTTTCCAAATCTTACAGAAATCTCATCTAGCTGAATAGAATGGATTCGTGAGAATCTTATATATTTTCGGATACAAGCAGATATGCGGATATAACAAAAAGAAGAAATAAATGCCCTATGAATGATTAGGAGCTTTATTTCTTTTTTCATTTTCTATGACACATCTTTTACAAATTATAAAGAAAGCTTTCTTTTAATTCAGGAATTTCTGGACATGAGTTATCCTAAAAATAGATAAAGGATGATATG
>OAVH01001384.1_pt1 | contig 13249 bp, 7 predicted proteins | sample 1495281 | NCBI WGS metagenome assembly OAVH01 (sample SAMEA2580082, study PRJEB22360) | human gut metagenome | biome: human gut; feature: human-associated habitat; material: faeces | place: Denmark | collected 2008/2010
CTGCCGGCCGGCCCCAGCCAGGGAGGTGCCTGGGGCGGCGGCCGTCAGCAGCACTGTAAGGCAGAAACCTGCCGTCAACTTTCCTGCTTTCATCCTATTACCTCCTCTGATGGTTATTACCCGCTCCAGTTCCTACTTGGCCGGCTTTTTATTATCCTGACGGTGGCTGCCTATGCCGCTCTCCTTCTGGAAGGACCGGCTGCTTTCTTTGTGGAAGGGGCTTAAATCATGCCTTTCCCAGGAGCTCTGGGGTTTTGCAGTTGCCCCGGCTGCCTTGGCTTCCTTCTCTGAAAGTTCAAGCTCCACGAAAGTCACTTCCGTTTTGCCTTTGGCTCCGCCGGATTTCTCCGGCCCGGCCTTCTCTGCCTCAGCCTTCTCCGTCCCGCTCTTCTCTGCCTCAGTCTTCTCCGCCCCGGCCTTCTCCGGCCCGCTATTTTCCTTCTCAGTCTTCTCTGCCCCGGCCTTCTCCGGCCCGCTCTTTTCCTTCTCAGCCTTCTCTGCCCCGGCCTTCTCCGCCTCAGCCTTCTCTGCCCCGGCCTTCTCCGGCCCGCTCTTCTCCGCCTCAGCCTTCATATTCTTCACCGGCTCTTTTTTTACAAGCTCTTTCAGGTCATCCATCAGAAGCTGGCGCATTTCCCACTGGGCGCTGAAGCTCTCCGCATACTCCACGCCTTTAACTGCCGCCTTGGCACAGGCAGGATCTGTCTTTAACGCCTCCTCATAAGCAATACTGATTCCGATTCCCTTGGCATTGCTGCCTGCCAGTGAAACGGTTCCTGCCTTGGCTCCCGCTATGGCTTCCATGGCTGTGCGTCCTTCTGCCAATGTCTGCTTGGCCTTGTCACTCAGGCCGCTGGTATCAATGGGTATACTGTCCATATAACGGAGCGTCATAGCAGCCTGCTCCTTAGCCCAGTACGGCTTTGTCTCATCAATGGTAGACAGATCCTGAGCTCTGAAATTCTTAACCATTTCCCTCCGGTCCAAATACTGTATCTCCGGGCCGTATTTTGCGTCCAGCTCGCCAATCCGCGCCAGCGCCTCCTCTTTTGTGGCAGGAGGAATATAATCCGGGTGCAGCAGTTCCGCCTGATTGAACTTTTTAATCTGAGGCGTGCGGTCTTCCCCGTTCATCTCCTTAAGCTGGTTCAGCCTTGCCTCCTCCATGGCCCGCTCCTGCAGCAGTTCCTGGGGAACTGGTGTGAGCCCTTCCTCCAGAACCTGAAGCCTCTTTTCCTTTTCCTCAATCTGTTCCGGAGACATTTCACCGCAGGGATGGCTGTTCAGCGTATCTTCACATTGTTCCAGATGTGCCTGAGCCCCCTTCTTAAACTCCTCCAGGGTGTCCCCAATCACTTTCTCCCTTTCCTCAGGTGTTTTCGCATCTAAAAGCCTGTTCACTGCCTCCAGCCTGTATTCATTCTTCTTCTGCCCCTGATCCAGAGAGGCGTTAAGCCTGTCCCTTCGGGCTTCCAGCTTCTCCTGGCTTAAATCCCTGGCAGTACGTATTTCATCAAGTTTGTAATACCCCGGTAAAAAGTCATTGTCGTAAGAATTTCCAAGTTTTTCCTTCTGCTCCGGCCCATAATCCGGTATAATCGGATCCATGACTTCCCGTATATCTACCTCCAGCAAATTGCCGTTATCCATAACAGCCTTCGTGGTGTCCAGCTTGCTTTTTGCCTTGTTAAATCTTTCCCGGGCTCCCTCATATACCTTTCTTCGCTCCAGTTCCCGGCTTATATTCCCGATCTCTTCATAGCTGGAAAAATTCTGTTTTTCAATGTCCCCAATCCTGCCTTCGATTCCCCGCAGCTTTTCCTCCTGTCTCTGTATCTGGGGCGTTACCGGTTTGGGGGACATCCCCAGATTCTCCATGAGATATTGTTTGGACTCTCTGGCCTCCAGTCTGGAAGCAATGCTGTTTGTAATCAGTCCAGTGCGTTCCTCCATCTGCCTGTCTTCCCGGTTTTTCCTGTCAACATTATCTGCTTTTGTCCGTATCTTTCCGGGCCCCCAGTCAAACAGGCGCCTGAATCCGCTGTGCTCACTGCGCTTTTCCATCTGGTCGTAGGCGTGAAGATCCGCCTCCAGCGTATGGGTGACAGCCTGCATCCTTCCCCTGGCTCCCAGCCCTAAGGTGACGGCATCCACACGCTGTCCGTCCATAATGGCGCCCATGACCTCCGCCTTTATCATTTTGTTCTGTTCCCACTCCGAAAGATTGGCATATTTATTGCCATAGCGCTCTCTGGCTGACAGACCGTCCACATGGATTAAATCCAGGGCGTCAACCCCCATCTCATTCATTGTGGTAGCCGGAAGCCCGGAGCGGTAAAGGGTTGCCAGGGATGTGTCAAATGCTGCCGCCGCATTGGTTTTCATCTGATTGGTCAGATTTCCCGCTGCCAGCTGCCTGGACAATCCATATATATTGCCGTTCTCCGGCCCCAGAGAGAAATTTAACCGGTTCTCCCCTGTACGTCCGCCCTGCAACCGGTCCATGGAATTTCTGTAAAGATTTACAGCAAGATCCGCCGCCACATATTCGCCGTCCCCGGCCATCGGCGCCACGTTCCCCCGGTGCAGCCGCTCATTAAAGCCGTTGTTCCTCAACATATTGTCCGTATATGAAATTAAGCCGTTCATCATAGCCGTGCGCCTGGCCTCAAATTCCGCCCGCTTCCTTGAATCCGAACCGTACCGCTCCTGCGCATAACCGGGATTCTCCTTCAGCTTTACACTTAGTGCCTGCTCCCGGCGAAAGGCGCCTATAAGGCTCATAAAATCTTTTTCACTGCCGGTAAGCCCTCCCGGCTCCCTGGGGCCGGTGTCCGTGCCCTTGAGGCAGGACAGATCCAGGCTGGCGGGATTAAAGCTGTCATCCCTGTCATAGATATCATCCAGGCATTTTTTACGAAGCTGCGGATCTCCGCTGGTGTAGTCTCTAACGAAGTGGCGCACATATTCCTTCTGCTCTTTCTCCGATTTCTCCGGAGACAGGTTCATCATCTCCACGAAATCCCGGTGATCCAGTTTTTCCTCACCCTTGTAGTTTTTGAATTCCTCCACCGCGTAATCATTTATTCTGGTTCTTAGCTCGCCCATCTGCGTCAGGGCCTGAATCAATTCAGGTGAAAACTGTACAATCTTAAATCCGTTGTCTGCTGCCATTTCTATTCCTCTCCTCTCATTCTCTCTTGTGCATCCTTCCACATCCTGTCTCCCACAGCTCCTGTCTCGGTAATGGTCACATCCGGCAAGGTTTCCATTTCCTCCCTGGACGCGGAGCTGGTGGGGGGAATGGAATTCTCTTTTATATCCTGCTTTATTCGTTCCATATCCTGTGGAAGGTCAGGAAGAGTCACCCCTTCATCCAGACTGGGCTCCCGAGCCTCGTTTTCCGGCGGAGCCTTCCTTTCAACAGGAATCTGATAACCGGCCGCCTGTTCCTTAAACTCCTTTAAACTGAGTTTATAAACCCGGGCCATTGCCATATCCATGTAATAGTAAACTGCATCTGTCCGCTGAAAGCCTATGCAGGTTATCTCATCCTCCCCGGTCTGCCACGCCTGATACAGAGTCCATTCAGACAGGTGATACCCTTTTCCGGTGGAAAGCTCCGTACTCATGCTGTACCTCTCCGTTTCAAAATAAAGCATCCCGTTATAGAAGCTGGTAAACAAAAGATTCTTTGAATCACCATTCTTTATCACCAGTATGTTATCCCTGCCGTACCGGTCAGGATTGGTATAGGCATTCTCTTTATCTATTTTGTAAGTGCTGTTCTTGTTAAATCCCTTCTCTTCCCTGTATTCTTTCCGCTTCTCCACCTCGCTCAGCAGTTCCTGATCGGCAGATGTCTGTCCATAACCGGAAGCATTTAAATCATCCGTTTTTATGGTTATGTATTTACCATCCCCTGCATATATGCTTATAATCTCCTTCTCCAGATTATGGGCCATAGGATAGCTGTCTCCCGCCCGGCCGCCAAGGATGCAAAAGCTCAGATTTCCCTCATATTGCTCCCCCATCTGCATCTCCCACTGGGTAACTGCGGGAAAAAATACTGCCTCATTTGCGGTCTGGTCTTTGAAATAATCAATGCACAGGAGAATGGGGCCTATATTGATACCCATGGAATAATTTCCGCTCCTCCATACAGGTCCGGCTGTCACTCCTATTCCGGCTTTATTATCCAGGACATAGAACTGCTCTACAGCCGCCCCCTCCGCAAAGAGGGCCTTTCTGCGGATAACCGCCTGGATTTCATCCTCAATTTCTATCTCCTCGCTCTCACCTTTACTGTTGGTCTTTGTAATCGTATACGTTCTTGTCTCTGTCTTTAAAATATCCGATCTCTGGCCCACTTTGCCCACCAGAGGGCAGTACCCCTCCCCGGGGCTTAAGAAAAAGAATTTCATAAGGTTCTGCCCTGTCTTCAGTTCCCACACATCCGTGAAGATGGATTCCTCATCCGGTATAGCAAAAAGTTCGGCATATCCCTCATTTTCCTTGCTGTCTGCAGTAGAAATCCCTTTCTTTCCTTCCACAAAATTCCTGAATTTCTGATTTTTCCACTCCATCAGCCGGTACAGAAAGGCGGGCGCCCAGTCATAGCCTGTGGACACATAATAGGGCCCCCATTTCACCGGATATTTCTTCAGGGCGTCCTTCCAGTCCTCCTCAGGATCCCGTTCGCTGTTCCCTGAGTCTGCTATGGCCTTCCACTCCAGAACCCGTTGATTCCAGTTTAAATCCGCCTGGAGAAGATATTCTGTATTGGGAAAGGTACCTGCTCCAATAGGAGAGTATGCATACTGCAGTATATACTCCTCTTCACCTATCTCCTCCTCCCTGGTGTAATCACCTTTATAAAGAGTAATGGGAACATAAAAACAATAGCGCCCGTTTGTGGTGACATTTGTAATATCCTTGCTGAAATAAGACGGATTCGTTCCCCCCACGCCAAAGATTGAATCTATGAGATAAAGAAAATCCTCCCCCTCATCCTCCGAGGTCCGGGAAAAAACAACCTTTCCCTCCCCGTCAAGAATGAATAAATTTCCGCCATCATACAGGCTGATTCTGAGCCGTCCCAGTTTATCCGCGGCGAGATGGCCGTAGAAGCTGTATTGTGAGTCTGTATCCGTCCCCGCTGCTCCGGGATCTACCTTGTTCTCATAGAGGGACTTGTATCTTTCTGTTTCATATTCGTATGAGGCCAGCGCATGTACCTCCTGCCCTGTGTTTATCTCTTTTGTGACATAATAATAATAAAATCTCCCCTCCAGCAGTCCCAGGACCTGAAACACTTTTATATCGGTATGGCTCAGTGAATGGTTTTCTGGGAAAAAAAATGCTCTTGGACCCGTAAGCTCCTGAAACCGCTGCTCCAGATACACAGACGCCTGCTCCCCCACTTCCTTTTCCACATCCGGCAGGCTGGCCGGCGTGCCGGTTGTCTCCACCGGCCTCTGGGGAGGGCTGGCGCTCTCAGGCACCAGCGTTTCCATGTAGAGATTCACTGATTGGTTTTTACACCCTGTGAAAAAAAGACTAAGGCCGGTAAGGATGGCCAGGCAATTCCTTAATTTTCTTTTCATAAAGCGCACCTCCTCCCAACTGCTTCCCTTGTGTGTCCTGTCCCGCATGGGCGGTACTGCGCCTTATAAGGCGCAGCACCGTTTTCCCGTTATCTGCGGACTATGGAGCTACATTACTCATGGCGCTGTTCATCCAGTTAGACATAGCATCCATACCAATCTTCAATACCACAATGAGTACAAATATCAGCACAAACCCTATAATTGCGTTTTTCAGGCTGTTCTTGGCCTTTTCCCTGTCCTGGGGCTCCTCGGCCTTTGCCAGCTTTGCTCCAAGAAAAATGCAATAAATCGCTCCCAGCGCCCCTACGATTCCAAGGGCGGGAGTAAGAGCCATGTTAAGCAGTTCAACCACGGGTTTGGATACCTGCTCAAAAGGGTTTCCTCCTGTTGAATTTAATAACATTACCGGTACATTCATATCATATCCTCCTGCATATTTTTTTCATTCCATCCATTAAAATGGATCTATTATAAAAACCTGGGGTGCCTGCGCTGATAGAAAAACCATCCGGCTGCAGCTCCCACCCCTAAAATGGTTATTATAATTGTCTTTGGCGAGGGCGGCCGGAGCCGCTCTGCAATTCTTATCTGGTAATACCGTTCATTTCCCGCCCTGTCCCAGAGACGGAACTGGTAAAGTCCGGCCAGCTCCAGCCGTTTTATGGGGATGGGCGCCATCCTTCCGTTATAATACATTTCCAGAGATGTCATGTCCTCTGTAAGCTCCAGGAAGACCGTATCCTTCATCTCCTTTTTGTCCGGAACAGGAGAAATTGTAAAAAGGGGCGCCTGGGTATCCCGTTTAAAGGAAATGTCATAGAAGAGCCCTCCGTTTTCCTGGGCGAATCTCACCTTATAGCGCCCATCCCCATGCAGAAAATGCCATCGGGGATTATCGGGTAAAATACCCCTTCCGTCCAGTTCCATCTTCTCTATGGCAAAGCCCTCCGGGGCCTTCAGCAGATTCAGCAAAGACACCTCCCGGGGCAGGATGGTAAACCGGAAGTTTACCTCCAAAAGTCTGCTTCCTCCCTCTGAAGAAGTGGGTAGAATCACCATCCGGATGTGGTACTTCCCAGGCTGGCTGTAGATACCATCCCTGGAAGTTTCGATGCCAGAGCCATTACGCAGGATAGTGAGGATGGCATTCTCCACAGGCTTAAATGTCACCGGATCCGTTACAGTCATTCCCTGGGGCACACTGGCGGAAAACCGGCTGCCATCGGGCAACGTATAATCCAGAAGCCCTTCTGTCTTTGACACAAGGAAGTTCATGGGCGGATCCACTACCTTCTCCATCCCTGCTGCTTCCTCAGGCAGTAAGGTAGGGACTTCCATTCCCAGAGCCTTCAGCAGCCGTTCCAGTTCCTGACTGCCTTCTCCGTAGGGACTTTCCGGTTCTCCTTCCACCTGGTAGGAAAACATGCTCTCCTGCGCCTCTTTGTCCAGTTCTCTAGCCTCACCGCCGGCGCCGTATCCCTGGTCTGTCTGACCGGCAAAAGATCTGTCCGCCGAGCCCCACAGCGTCAGGCCTGCGGCCAGCAGAGCCATGGCGGCCAAAAGGAGCGGACTTCTGATTCGTTTTGCGGCATCACCCCCCTTTGGGGCCAATGGACGGGCTGGGGGAAGGCTTTGACACCTCCCTTTTCCTCCCGGGAGACATATCCCGGCTTCCCGCTTCCCTTCTGCGGGAAGCAGAAGCCTCCTCCCTCTCCAGCTGTTCAAAGGTAACAGGTTTTCTGTGCTGTCCCTCCGCCATGGCGCCCCTTTTTATTTCACCTGTATCATGAAGCCTTCCTGCTGCAAAATCCTCCTTCTGCTGCCGCAGCTCCTCCAATTCAATCTCCCATTTGACCCTGTTCTTGGGGCTGTCAAAATATGCCATTTTTTCCTCCATTACTCCGTCAGCTTATCAGTAATGCCCTGGTTCGCAAGTCCCAGAAGCCGGTACTGCAGCTCACCCGTATAAAAGGTATAGGTTTCCGGCCAAAGGCCGGGCAGTTCCTGAATCTGGATGCCTTCTGCCGCCATAAACTCCCTGGCTTCCGTCTCGCCGCACACATAAGCTGTGATGTCCCCCTTCGCAAGCCCGCTGACGGCATCCCCTGTCTCCACCTCCTTAAGCTCAATTCCGCTTAAGGTATTACTGATACCGTTAAAGCTATTAAGCTGCCGCAGCACCGCAGGCCCCGTGTTTACGGAATAACCCACAATGCCGTCTGCCAGCGCCCCCCAGGAGTCCAGAACCGTGCCGTCTGCCACTGCCAGATAAGAGGCCCTTCTTCCATAAGCCAGGGAATATCCTTCGTCCTGACGTCCGGGAAGCACAGGGACTCCCACCGCCACGTGAGCCCTTCCCTGTTTCACTGCCGGGACAAGATCCTGCTCTTTTACCCGCTCAATCCGGAGGGTGACACCTATATCTGAGGCCATTTCCTCCAGAACCTGCTGCTCCAGCTCCCTGGCATACGCCTGATCCCAGGCAGACCGCTCCCCTTCCTCAGGCACGGCTGCCACAAGGCTTCCCTGGGCTTTAATCTCATCCACCCTGTCTTTATCCCCGCAGCCGGAAAGGCCCGGGGGTATCCACAGGAGAACCGCGGCAACGGTTATTTTCCTCACTATGCCCTTCATAAAAGCTGCAATCCTTTCCTCATAGCTGTAATCTTCCCGCCTATATGCCAAACAGCCGCTCAATATCCTTAGGTGTTTCAATATCAATGCTGCTGCGTTCCGACGGAGAGGTAACCACGAACGCCCGGCCCCGGCCGTTGTTGATGATTTCATCCTGCTCGCTTTCATTGATGGCTCCCGCCTTCTCATAAAGCCTGCACAGGTCATGCATATCGTTAGGCGACAGGGGGAAAATAAAGGAATACTGGCAGGCGTTGATGACAGCCGTAGATTTTCTCGCCAGTTCTTCTGTTCCCACAAAGTCCTTAATGTTCTGGGTAATGATAATCTGCATTCCGTTATACTTTCGGATACGCTTGGCCATCTGGTACATGAAATCCAGGGCCACGGGATACTTGCTGTCGATAAATACATGGGCCTCGTCGATAACGATTATAATTTTTCTGGAGGCGCCGTATCTTAAGTTGTAATCTCTGTTCTTGATAATTTCATTATCCAGCCACTTTAAAACAAGAAGCATCTGGGCATTGGCTACGGTATTATTCTTGTTGGCCAGCAGGGACTGGAAGTTAAACACAATAAAATTTTCCTGGGTGCTTATGGAGGCTTCACCGTTCCACAGTCCCGCGTTTCTTCCTCCGGTGGCAAATTTGGATATGTAGTTCAGCAACACCGTCAGATTCTTCTTGCTGTAATCCCCGGTGGACATCTGAAAATCATTGAGTATCTTCTCATACAGATCGTCAAAGGTGGGGTAGTCCCCGGGTGTCAGCCCGCTTAAATCAGTCTCTGCGTCAATTCCCTTTGCCTCGTACATCCGGATGGTAATATTATTCAGGTACTCCAGCGCGTCCGCTTCAATTCCCGGCAGTATCTGCCGGTAAAACTCTTCCAGGAACTGCATGTGCATATTAAAGCTTACTTTGGCACCCGGAATCTGGTTCTCTTCCTCATCCCCGTCAAGTTCATCTTCCTCATCCGAGAGTCCGGTGATGATGTGGAAGGGATTCAGTCTTCCCTCGGTGGCGCTTCCCACGTCTATAATCTTTCCCTTAAGGGAACGGGCCAGCCCCAGATACTCGTTCTCCGGATCCAGTATGAATATTTTACTGTTCTCCGCGGCCAGGTTGGCCAGAATACTCTTGGTTGCATAGGATTTACCAGAACCGGACTTTCCAATCACCACCATGTTGCTGTTGACCCGCTCCTTGTTCCTGGCAAAAAAGTCCAGGAATACAGGACGCCCTGCGCTCTTTCCCAGGCAGATCCCTTTCTTTTCCATCATTACCTTATACACGTATGGGAATGCCGCGGCCACGGAGCCGCTGTGGATTCCCCGCCCGTCCTTGGAAAATGCGTCGAAGGCGGATATATGGCCGGAAGCGTAGGCATCAAACTGCCGCATGAACATATCTGAGGATTTGAACCCCCATTCCGACAGTTCCCTGCGGATCTGACGCTTCATGCCGATTCCCTGGCCCGGGGGCCTGTATCCCGGCCCCAGCAGCTCCGGAGACGCCTCATAGTCATAGGCAGTGATAAAAATATTCACGTCCATCAGTATCTCGTTATCCCCCTGCAAAAGCGAAAGCACCTCAGCAAGGGTATCTATATGGCTGCCCAGCTCCATCAGACGGCTGGTTTTTCCGGTGCTGGCTCCCTGCTCCCGCAGTTCATCAATCGCCCTGTCAATCTGTTTAATTCCCTTATATCTGTCAATGGGCCTCATCTTCAGCGTTACACGCACATCAGGCCGGTTAAAAAGGGCGTGGCCCCATGCATTGGGTACCACAATGGGATAATCGGTTACCCGCAGATTATGGGTTACAAGGCCGTCATAGGCAACCGTCCTGGATGTAACCGCCAGCTTATCCGGAAGAATCCAGTCCATGTACTGGTCCGGTGTCAGCTTCCACGCCTCCCGCTCGTCAAAGACTCCGCTGTAGTTGTATTTCAGGAATATAGCCAGCTCCTGCTCTTTGAGAATTCTGCATTCTATACCATGGGGACCTAAGGTATCCACCATGTTCTGTGCCTGCTCTGTGAGACGCCCCCTGTCCCGCCCGAAAAACACCATATAATGAAAGGGCAGATATACCGTCTCTTTATTATTAAACAGCTCCAGCTGGCTCATCCGGTCCTGTATAATCCCGATACGCACCGTCAGCTCCTCATCGGTCATCAGTCCGCGGATATAGGCTGCTTTTAAATCCTCCATCTTTTTTTCTTCGCCTTCGATAAAGCTGTCATAGAGCACCGGGCGGTCCAGCTTTACCATAGCGGCGGAATCTGTGTCATTGACTGTCCGAAGGATAGAACCATACACCTGGTCAATAAGCTGGTTCTGGCGCGGCTCCGTAAGGAATCTGAACTCAATGGAGGGAATCTCCACCACTACCCCCAGGTAAGAGGTTCCATATTCAATAAACATATCTGAGATGCCTGTAAACGGGGTCACCCCGGCTACAGGTATCTGTCCCTTTTTCTCCGGATGCTTTACAAACTCTTTATAGCTCATGGCATATCTGATTGCATAATACAGACTCTTATATGCCTTCTCATCATCCAGAGGGATAATGGAGGCTGAAAAGACAATAAATACAATCAGGGCGGCCATCCATCGCAAAGGCAGGTTGGACAGAAGCATAAAAAGGGTCAGGGTCACCCCTGCTGCCGCAATCATAATGTCCAGCAGTTCAATTCCCTTAAAAAATTCCATGGAAACCCTGGTTTTTTTTGGTATTATTCTCATTTTTTATCCCCTTTGCTTTTATCTGGATTGAGCCTTGTACCATTGGGCAGTTTGGGCTTCTCTGGATAGAAGGCGATTTGTCCCTTATTAATTCCGCTGCTTATAGGAGTTTTGTCAATCTTACAACCAAAGGTGCGCTCCAGACGCATTCTATCGGCAGGGTTAAAATACATTAAACTGTTTTTATCATCAGACTGGTGCTGAAGCCAATTTGTAACGTACTGGGACCGCTCCTTGGGATCGGAATAAGACAAAGCCTCCTCCCTGACCTTGACGATTTCATTTCTTTGCGCAAGTACGGCGCTCTTCCTTTTAGCAGGGTACATAAAGTCTACGGTGCCGTCCTTATTTCTTATAAACGCATTATCCTTTCTAAATTGGTCGTAACCGTATTTAAAAGGCCTCTTATCATTTTCAAAGTTTATATGCTTTAAGGTACTCTTCTTTACATTCTTAAGGGCTGCCTTTGAAACAGGCTCCAGCTGCCTTGACCTTCCTCTGGCAGGACGGTGCCCGCCTATGGTAAAGCCGGAACTGTTTTTCAGCTCGTCATAAATAACGGCCTTCTTAAACTTTGGCTGCTTAGGCGGCTTAGATCGCAGGCGGCTGGTCCTTACCTCACTCCGGGCCCCGGACCCCTTAGGATCTCCGCCCTGAAGCCGGGTTCCCACATCCTTACCTGCGCCGGTAATCTTCTCCTCCAGCTTTCCGGATACCTTCTGCTCCAGCCGGTTCTTAATTGCCCTGAATGGGGCAGCGGCAAGCATGGCCGCTCCATAGGCATCCCGGTTGCTCTCCTGCTCCAGCCGTCCTGCGGCTTCATTCACCAGACCGGTCAGCAGGCTGCCTGCTTTGTACACGGTCCAGGCCCCGCCCATAACATAGAGGGCTGCCATGACAATCCTGCTCTCTCCCCCCATGCCCTCGGCTGTTATTCCTCCCCTGAGAATCAGGGGCATCAGCATCAGATAAATCTTCATCAGAACAACGGTACCGTAGCCTGTAAAAAGCTTTCCCATAAACATCCCGAACCACTGTTTAAATTTCTCCCCGTCATCCAGGGGCATCATCGCCACAAAGTAAGGAGACACCAGGTACAGCAGAAGGATTTCAAATATCCTCCGTATGACCGTCAGGAAACAGAGGAAGAGGATAACGCACAGGAAAATAGCGGTCCATCCTCCCATCAGATAATCAAATCTGCTTAAATCAAAATTGAGAACCACATTGGGGATGTTGGTATATCTTTCATAAGTGTCATTCAAATAAAAGTTCTTTCTCGGCTCCTTTGTTATATCAAAATCCGGGTTGGCTTTGTCCAGCACCTTAAAGCCAAAGCCCTCATCCAGTTCCACCGTTCCCCATTTAGACATATTATTCTCGCTGTCCCAGGCCGCGTTTACGGATGCAATGGTAAATATGGTGCTGCCCAGAGTACTCCTCCCTCCATTGTCATCAAAGGACACTGCGGTGTTAAGGGTTGTAAGTATAATCATGGACAGCTGTATCATGAACCAAACCGCAAAGGGAATCAGGAAAGCGCCCAGAACAGATTTAAACAGCTGCTTGAGCACATGGCTTACCGGCCGTTTATTTTCAAAATCCAAGTCAAAGGACGACTTTGCCACCCCGAATATAGTCAGAAGCAGGGCAATACCTACGCCTCCCAGGGTGATAACCTTGAAGGCCTCAGAGATGGCGGTGCTGGTGAACAGCACCTCTAAAAGGCTCCCTGTCACGGCAGCTCCCTCTCTGCCATTGGGATAGTAGGTAACCGGCTCCAGGCCAATAAAGATATCAAACGCCTTTTCCAGACAGTCCACCACCATCAGATATCCTATAAACTGCAAATAGTTCATAAAGGCGCCCAGCACCTCTACTACCCGAATCACCCAGTAGAACACAACCTGGAGCACAGGAAGGAGTATGGGCCCCAGGATGTACTGAAACACATATCCCCAGGCAATGTTTATAATCGAAACCACAAAATCAAACACAGGTGTGACAATACTTGAGAGGACCTTTTCATATACCCACTCATAAATCCCCAGATATGACATCTCCACCTTATCAGCACCTCCTTATCCGTCTCTGTCCCCGGAATCCTTTGCCGCTCCCGCGGCGCCAGAGGCCGCCCCCTGGACCCCCTGCTTTGCCGCCCCCACAGCGTTTTTGGCCGTGGATTTGGCTGCGGATTTAACCGCGTTTTTAGCTGTGCTGCCGGCCGTCTTGGCAGCCGTCCCTACTGCCTTGG
>OAVH01001386.1_pt1 | contig 13222 bp, 2 predicted proteins | sample 1495281 | NCBI WGS metagenome assembly OAVH01 (sample SAMEA2580082, study PRJEB22360) | human gut metagenome | biome: human gut; feature: human-associated habitat; material: faeces | place: Denmark | collected 2008/2010
AGTACAGGCCTGTTCTATCTCTCAGGAGACCTTGTAACTATCATCCTACAATTAGTACAGGCCTGTTCTATTTCTCTATAGACCTTGCAACTGTCATCCTAGAATCAGTACAGGCCTGTAGTAATTAATTAACACTATATAATACTATAATATGTTTATCTAATATCATTATGTTTATATAACTTATTGATCCACCTTAATATCCTATCTGATATACCATTTACATTCTTTTATAAAACAAATGACGCCACCCACAAGGGTGGCGTCATTCGTATAAGGATTATTTGTGCCCTAGTTAGGGGTTCTAGGGTATATACGGCCCCTATATTAGCATATGAGGGGCCATATTGTTTTTTTAAAGATATACGGTCAGCAATCTTATTGTTGAATTGCTTTACGCAAATCAATTGTGTGAGGAGCGGAAGGTTCCACTGGCTCATTGATTGCTTTTTTAAGGTCTACTACGTGTTCTTCAGTAGCAGTAGGCTCTTCACTTGCTTTGTTTTTTACGGTTTCTTTAGCTGCGTACCAAATTGTTTCGTTCATCATGTGACGAAGGTCTTCGTTGTTCACATGTTCTTGATCTTGAGCCATGATATCCAAGATTGCGTCTTCCAAAGCACTTGCTTCATCGTTAGTCATAGGACCGCCAATTTCTTTTTGTCTTTGAACGACTGCATTGATTTGGTCTACCATGCCACGTAATACGTTGAATCCATAGCTATTTACGAAACCATCTTTTTCATTGTATTTTGGCATATCAAAGAATTCGTATTCATTTTTGTTACGGTTTTCGCCGTTCCAGTTGAATGCGACTTCAAAGCCATGAACACGTCCCAAGGAATGTGTACGGAAGTAGTCCGCATAGTTATGTTTATCCTTAGAATGTAACCATTTACTTTCAGCCTTAGTCAATTGTTCATGATTGTCATGTTTAATCTTAGCTTTAGTATAGTTCACTTCTGCATTTTGCCATGCTTGTACAAATGTATGCAAAGCTTGTACCGTTTGTGGGCTAGCCACAGGAACGAGTACAACAGGACCTGTAGTTGGTGTAGAAGCAGGGTTAGGCAAAATCAAATTGTCATCATATGTTGGTGAGCCAGCAGCATATCCTGTAATGGATGCAGCGCTCATAAGTGCTGCTGCTGTGAAAGCAAGCATTGTAGATTTTTTCATATCTATTCCTCTTTTCATTGTCGAATATTAGCGATGGTAGGGGATTCAAGGAGAATCCCCATCCATGTGTATCTTATTACATACCTAATTTAGCCATCATAGCAGCCATTTGAGCTTTCAATTGGTCTACTTCGCTTTGTAAGCCTGCATTTTGAGCCTTAATTTGTTCATTTTCAGCTTTCAAATCAGATACTTCGCCTTTTAATCCGGCATTTTGTGCTTTCATAGAAGCCACTTCAGTTTGCATTGCATATGTAGAGCTGATAGGACCCTTACGGTAATGATCTGCTACAGCAGCTTCGCTATCGCGGTTGCCGACCTTCCAAGTTACACCAGCGTTAGCCATCATATGGCCGTTGCCGCCAGCCCAGGACACGCCTGCATGGAACATTGTGGATTCGTTCTTGTAGTGAGCTACGCCCAATGCCAATGCGGAATTACCACGATAGTTACCATAACCAGCCATGATTTGAGTTGGTTCCATTGGATCGTATTGGATAGGTTTCAACGCGGACAATGCAGCAGATTGTGCACCTACATGACCGATTTCTTCACCCAATTGATCTACGCGAGGGTCAGCTGCAGGGTTAACATGTAAATCGTATTCATGTTTGTTAGGATCTGTGCTTAGATCTGTAACTCGTACAGTGCCATCAGTAGATTTAACAGTTGTTAAGGAATCGCGTAATTGGTTAACGTTTACGCCATCAGTACCATCGATACCAGGTGCAAGGTTAACGATGCGATTACCAGTCATGCTGAGGTTACCACCATGAACTTCAAAAGCTGGAGTTACAGCTGCATCACGGTCGTATTTATTACCGCCTGGGTTAGAGTTGATGCGAAGAGTTGCGCCACCGTTGCTGATAGAGTTGATTTCAGTCAAGTCGTGAGACAAGCTGTAAGTGATGGAGTTATCAAGTTTATCATCACCATCAACATGTTTGCGTTCTACAACCATGTTGTCGCCAGCAATGTATTGCGTACCTTTTTCAACTTTTGCAGGGTTCTTAAGGCCTTTAGCCACACCAGAACCATCTGTACCAACGCCAGCATAAACTTTCGCGCCAGAAAGATCAGCATTTACAGTATATGTTTTTTGACCAGTTGCGTTATCAGTTGCTTCATCAACGGATACGTTTTGACCAGCTTTTACGATTGTGCCAAGGCCAGTGATAACCTTTTTACCTTCGTTAGTAATGTTGGACAAGTCTTGACGAGCGATACCGGAAATAGTTGCTTTCACAGGGTTGCCGTGTTCGTCAACTAATTGTTTACCAGAACCATCAACATATGTCATTTCAACAGTACCGTTTTGGCTAACTTCGTAGTTACCGTCTTTGATACGAGTATCGTTAGCTTTGGAGATACGTTTGATGTCGCCAATGTTAGCGCCATTGGAATCTACATCGCCACCAGATTTCACGTTGTGAATTTGTTGGCCACCCATATCAACATTGTTCTTAGTGATAGTAGGGCCACCAGTGATAGTCAAACCATCGTTGTTAACTACTGTGTCACCAATTGTTACGGAACCGTTTGGAGTCAAGTCGATGTTATTGTTCAATGCGAATTCTACTTTTGCACCGTCAGCAGTGTTAGTTTGTTTAACAGTGAGGTTCTTACCACCAGAGAATTCCACAGTTTTACCATCAGTGATGTTTTTAGCTGTTTTATCGGAATCGTTAGTAGTATTACCAGTAGATTTCACGTTAAAGCCGTTCATAGTACCAACACCGTCAGCACTAATTGTCATCTTACCAGCTGCATCAGTAGAAACTTTGATGTGGTCGCCGCCTACAACATTAACTTTGCCACCTACAGGTTTAACGTCTGTACCATTTGCTTGGATAGTCCAAATATCATCTAAGTTAGCTACTTGTTTAGTGCCGTTCTTAGTTGTGTACTCGATACGATCATTACCTGCATTGTAGTTAATAGTTGTATGAGATGTTGGGCTACCTAAGTGGATTGTGTTAGTTTGAACGCTGTTAAGCTCTTTCAAATCTTTATCCAATGCGAATTCGTAAGTTTGTTCATCGCCGTTTACAGTTTGTTTTACGTTCAAGTTTTTGCCTGCACCGTAATTTACTGTGCTACCAGGTTTAACGATTGTTGCAGTGGATGTACCTACCACATTACCTGTTGCATTAGCTTTCCAACCGGAGTTATTGATTGTATCTACTACAGTTTTAACTGTTGCGATACCATCTTTACCATCTACGCCTGGTTTACCGTCTGTACCTTGTTTAATGTTACCAATGTTAACGTCGTATTTAACTTGACCATTTGCATCAACGGAAGCAGATGTGTAGTTACCATCAACAAAGTTCAAACCTTCGGACAATTTAACTTTTTGTTTAGTACCGCCGTTAGCTCTGTAGTTCAATTCTGCATCGCCAAGGTTAACGCCAGTAGCACTTACCTTGTAGATTGTTTGACCGTTAGCACCTGTACGGGATGTTACAGTTACATTGTCACCTTCTTCAACTTCTGTTCTAGCAGAGTTCAATTGGTTAACGTTTACTGCATCAGTACCGTTTACGCCAGGAGCTACGTTAACGATTGTTTTATTACCAGCATTGATACCGCCTTTAGTAATGGATGGACCTTGGTTGATTACCAAACCATTATCAGTAATGCTAGTACCACCGATAGTTAAGGAACCTGCTGGAGTCAAGTCGATGTTTTGAGCCAATTGAACTTTCAATTTACCATCTACGTTGTTCACGCCGATGTTATTGTCAGTCAATTTAGTGCTGTTTGCACCACCAACGATATCCATTGTTTGGTTCAATTTCTTAGCGATAACCTTGGATTTATCTGTGCCTTGAGCATCGTCGCCAGCATATTTCATGCCGTCGTCCAATGTAGCCACTTCGTGTGTATTCTTGTTGTTATCTTCGTATACGATACGAGTGATACCGTCTTTACCGTTTACACCTGGTTGGCCATCTTTAGCTTTCATAGTAAGACCGTCTTTGCCGTCCTTACCATTTAAGCCGATGGAGCCGTCTTTACCGTTGATGACAACGGAGGAACCATCTTTACCGTTTACACCAATCTTACCGTCAACACCGTCTTTGCCATCTTTACCAACTTTGATGTCATCGGACAATGCATAGTTGTAAGTATGATCGCCTGTTACAGCATTAACGATTTGTTCAACAGTTAAGTTTTTACCAGCACCGAAGTTTACAGTTGTGCCAGGTTTAACGATTGTTGCAGTATGGTTATTGACTGTGTTACCAGTAACATCACCTTTCCAGCCGGAGTTGTTGATTGTATCAACTACAGTTTTAACTGTTGCGATACCATCGTTACCGTCTACGCCTGGTTTACCGTCAACGCCGTCTTTCACCTTACCGATTGTTACGTCATATTTAACTTGACCATTTGCATCAACAGAAGCAGATGTGTAGTTACCGTCAACGAAGTTCAAGCCTTGAGACAATTTAACGGATTGCGTGTTAGTGCCGTTAGCGGAGTATTTCAATACTGCATCGCCAAGAGCTACGTCATTCGCATTAACAGTGTAAATTGTATGACCGTCATTACCATAAGTTGTGTCTACAGTTACGTTATTACCAGCCTTAACTTCTGTTTTAGCTTTTTTCAATTGTTGTACGTTAACTGCATCAGTATCATTTACACCAGCATCTACGTTAACAATTGTTTTATTACCAGCATTGATACCAGTCTTAGTAATGGAAGGACCACCAGAGATAGTCAAGCCATTGTTATTAACTACAGTATCGCCAATTGTTAAGGAACCAGATGGAGTCAAGTTCACTTCTTTGGACAATTGAACCTTCAACTTGCCATCTACGTTGTTCACGCCAATGTTGTTGTCAGTCAATTTGGACTTATCTGCACCACCAACAACGTCCATAGTTTCGTTCAATTTCTTAGCGATTACTTTGGATTTGTCAGCGCCTTGTGCATCGTCGCCAGCATATTTCATGCCGTCATCCAATGTAGCCACTTCGTGTGTATGCTTGCTGTTATCTTCGTATACGATACGAGTGATACCATCTTTACCGTTTACACCAGGTTGACCGTCTTTTGCTTTCATAGTAAGACCGTCTTTGCCGTCCTTACCATTGAGGCCGATAGAACCGTCTTTACCATTGATCACAACGGAGGAACCATCTTTACCGTTTACGCCGATTTTACCATCGATGCCATCTTTACCATCTTTACCAATCTTAATATCGTTGGACAATGCATATGTATATGTTTGTTCACCAGTTGCATTATCGATATGTTGAGCAATTGTCAAGTTATCGCCTGCTGCATAGGAAACAGTCTTGCCATTGCCTACAGCTGTAACTGCATGGTTACCAACTACATTGCCTTTCGCATCAGTAGAGAAGGAATAACCGTCTTTGATTTGATCAGCCAAACCGGACAAGTCGATTTTTGCGATTGTACCAGCTTGGTTAGCGCCGTTGCCATCGTTGTATTTCAAGGTTACGGATTTGCTTGCTGTATCGTAAGCGTAAGATGTAGTTGTTTCACCTTGACGATTAGATGTTGTAGGAGCAATGTGCAAATCGTTAGCTTTGGAAATTGTCTTAACGTCGCCGATGTTAGCACCGTTTGTATCATCAGTGGAGTTGTTGTTCACGATACCAGATTTGAGGTTCGTAATGTTGTTGCCACCCATGTTTACATTGCCGCCGTCGAATTTGAATTCGTTGCCGCCGATTGTGAAAGTAGCAGGACCACCGTTTTTAATTGTGTTGATGTTGTTCAAGTCTTTAGCCAATCCGATGTTGATTTCGCTGTTACCATCAGCACCTTGCGTGATGCTTGTTTTGATGTTAGAGGAATCGTATTCGGAATCAGCTTTAGCACCTGTACCTTTTACAGTAACTTTGGAGCCAAGTTTATTTTTCTTTTCGCCACCGGAGTTAGCGTCGAAACGTAAACCATCATCCAATGTAGCTACTTCGTGTTTATTGTTGTCATGATCTTCGTAAACAATGCGAGTTACGCCGTCAGCACCTTTTTCGCCTTTCATAGTAAGACCGTCTTTGCCGTCCTTACCATTTAAGCCGATGGAGCCGTCTTTACCGTTAATCACAACAGAGGAACCATCTTTACCGTTTACGCCGATTTTGCCGTCAACGCCGTCTTTGCCATCTTTACCAATCTTGATATCGTTAGCCAAGTCGAATTCAACCTTAGCACCGTCGTTGTTGCTAGTTTGTTTTACAGTCAAGTTCTTGCCTGCTGCCATTTCAACTGTTTTACCATCAGAGATAGTTTTTGGAGCTGTTTCAGAATCAGCAGTTGTATTGCCTGTGGATTTCACATTCCATACGGATTGTGCAGCACCAGGAGCTACATGCAAGTCGTAAGTCACTTGGTTACCGTTTTCAGTTTTGTTAACTGTTACGGAGTTATCGTTAGATGTAACAACTGTACGAGCATCTTTTAATTGTTTTACATTAACTGCATCAGTGTCGTTTACGCCAGCTTTTACATTAGTAATGTTCAAGTTACCAGCGTTGATACCAGTTTTAATGATGGATGGACCACCAGAGATAGTTAAACCATTGTTGTTAACTACAGTATCGCCAATTGTTAAGGAACCAGATGGAGTCAAGTTCACTTCTTTGGACAATTGAACCTTCAACTTGCCATCTACGTTGTTCACGCCAATGTTGTTGTCAGTCAATTTGGACTTATCTGCACCACCAACAACGTCCATAGTTTCGTTCAATTTCTTAGCGATTACTTTGGATTTGTCAGCGCCTTGTGCATCGTCGCCAGCATATTTCATGCCGTCATCCAATGTAGCCACTTCGTGTTTATCGTTGTTGTGGTCTTCGTATACGATACGAGTGATACCGTTAGTACCATTTTTACCGTCTACGCCATCTTGACCTTTTTCGCCACGGATAGTAAGACCATCTTTGCCGTCCTTACCATTGAGGCCGATAGAACCATCTTTACCGTTAATCACAACGGAGGAACCATCTTTACCGTTTACGCCAATTTTACCATCGATGCCATCTTTACCGTCTTTGCCGACCTTGATGTCATTGGACAATGCGTATGTATAAGTGTGTTCACCAGTTGTAGCGTCGATATCTTGTTTTACAGTCAAGTTATCGCCTGCTGCATAGGAAACAGTTTTACCATTGCCAACAGCTGTTACAGCATGGTTACCAACTACATTGCCTTTAGCGTCAGTGGAGAAAGAATAACCGTCTTTGATTTGATCAGCCAAACCGGACAAGTCGATTTTTGCGATTGTACCAGCTTGGTTAGCGCCGTTGCCATCGTTGTATTTCAAGGTTACGGATTTGCTTGCTGTATCGTAAGCGTAAGATGTAGTTGTTTCACCAGTACGATTAGATGTAGTAGGAGCAATGTGCAAGTCGTTAGCTTTGGAAATATTCTTAACGTCGCCGATGTTAGCAGCATTTGTGTTATCTGTATCATTGTTATTTACAATGCCAGATTTAAGGTTAGTAATATTGTTACCACCGATGCTTACGTTGCCACCATTGAATGCAAAGTTATCGCCACCAATTGTGAAAGTAGCATTGCCACCGTTCTTAATCGTGTTGATATTTTTCAAGTCTTTGTTCAATTGAACTTCTAAAGTATCTGTACCATCAGCTTTTACGTTGATGTTACCAGCTGCGCTCTTGAATGTAGCAGATGTATTTTTATCTACACCTTCGCCTTGTACTTTTACTAAGCTGTTCAATTTTTGTTTGTTCACTGTATCAGTGTTGTTACCAGTGAAGTTCAAACCATCATCTAACGTAGCCACTTCATGTTTATCATGGTTGTTATCTTCATAAACGATGCGAGTGATGCCATCTTTGCCGTTTAAGCCAGGTTGGCCTTTTTCGCCCTTCATAGTAAGACCGTCTTTGCCGTCCTTACCATTTAAGCCGATGGAGCCGTCTTTACCGTTGATCACAACGGAAGAACCATCTTTACCGTTTACACCGATTTTACCGTCAACGCCGTCTCTACCGTCTTTGCCGTCGTTACCAATCTTGATATCGTTAGCCAAGTCGAATTCAACCTTAGCGCCGTCGTTGTTGCTAGTTTGTTTTACAGTCAAGTTCTTGCCTGCTGCCATTTCAACTGTTTTACCATCAGAGATAGTTTTTGCAGCTGTTTCAGAATCAGCAGTTGTGTTACCTGTGGATTTCACATTCCATACAGATTGTGCAGCACCAGGAGCCACGTGCAAGTCGTAAGTCACTTGGTTACCGTTTTCAGTTTTATTAATTGTTACGGAGTTATCGTTAGAAGTTACTACTGTACGAGCATCTTTCAATTGTTTTACGTTAACTGCATCAGTATCGTTTACGCCAGCTTTTACATTAGTAATGTTCAAGTTACCAGCGTTGATGCCAGTCTTAGTAACGGATGGGCCGCCTGTAATTGTTAAACCACCATTGTTGAGAATTGTGTCACCAATTTTCAAGGAACCATTTGGTGTTAAATCAACATCATTGGACAATGCATATGTGTAAGTATGTTCACCAGTTGCATTATCAATATTTTGAGCAACAGTTAAGTTTTTACCTGCTGCATAAGAAACAGTTTTACCATTTGCTACAGGTGTAACAGCATGGTTACCAACTACATTACCTTTAGCGTCAGTAGAGAAGGAATAACCGTCTTTGATTTGATCAGCCAAACCGGATAAGTCAATTTTTGCTACTGTACCAGCTTGAGTTGCGCCATTACCATCGTTATATTTCAATGTAACAGATTTACTTGCTGCATCGTAAGCGTAAGATGTAGTTGTTTCACCTTGACGATTAGATGTTGTAGGTGTAATGTGTAAATCGTTTTCTTTAGAAATACGTTTTACGTCGCCAATATTAGCTGCGTTATTGATAACATCACCACCAGATTTAAGGTTAGTAATGTTTTGGTCACCCATGTTGATAGGGCCATTTGTGATGTTAATGGAGTTAGGACCAAATTCCATTTTTGGACCATTTGTAGTATTGGAAATGGAATTGATGTTAACTAAATCTTTATTCACATCGTATTTAACAACGCCTTCAGCATCTACAGAAGCTGTTGTGTTTCTGCCGTTTGTGAAGTTCAAACCTTTATCCAATGTAACTGTTTGAGCATTTTGGCCATTCGCTTTGTATGTCAAAGGAATTTGAGTAGCTGCTTTGTTACCATCGAATGTTACTGTGTAAGTTGTGTTATGGTTTGTTTCATCTTGAACAGGTGTAACAGTGATAGGGTTGTTAGTTGTGTTTGTAGTATTTACAGTTACCGCTTCACGAGCTGCGTCTTTTACGTCGTTACGGGATACGTTTACTTCGTAAGTTGCACCAGCGTCGCCATATTGGTCACCTGCTTGAGGAGTAACCTTAGCAATGTTTTTATCTGTAGAACTACTGGAATCAGCTTTTGCTTTCACCTTTTCAGTAGAAGCAGCTGTAGGTGTTACATTATCAACGTCTACTGTGTAAATTGTTTTCTTACCACCGTCAACAGTATTTTCTGTTACAGAAGTAACCTTCGCAGCATTTTTACCACGAACCTCTACAGTATTGTTCAATTTACCTTTAGCTTCATCGGACAAGTCAACAGCTACGTTGCTGCCAGATGCAGATGTTTTGATGTATTGGCCATTGTTAGCACCAATTACGCCAAAGCTCAAGCCACCCGCTTGGTTCAATTTTTGAAGATCAGTAGCACCTGTGTTACCAGTCAAGCCAACTGTGTTATTGAAACCGTTATTAACGATGCTTAATTGTTCTTCAGTAGCGGCGCGACCTTTTTTAGCGAAATCAGGAGCATCCAAAGTTACGTTAGTTAAACCAGTGATGTCACCAACTTTAGCATTCAAGTTAATATTGTGATCACCTGCTACGTTAACAGTTTGGTTACCACCGAACACAACCTTGCCATCGCCAGCTTTGTTTGTGATGGATGTAATGTCGTTTAAATCACCTTCAACGTCTACTTTGAAAGTTTTAACGCCATTGATTTCACGGTTGCTCACCTTTGTATTCTTACCATTTTCCATATCGATGGATTTTTTAGCAAGATTTTGGATGACTGTTTCGCCACCCTTGTTGATATTGGAAAGATCTTGTTTAGCAATACCTGTAATAACAGCTGTTTCGTTAGGAACGTCCTTGTTGTTGCCATCAAGGTAAGTCATTGTTACTTTGCCGTTGTTATCAACTGCGTATTCACCAGGTTTGATGTGACGTTCATCAGCACGAACTTGTTTCAATTGGCTAACATTAACTGCATCGTTATCATTTACGCCAGCTTTTACATTAGTAATGTTCAAACCACCAGCATTGATACCAGTTTTAGTAATGGAAGGACCACCGTTGATAGTCAAACCATTGTCAGTGATGTTAGTGTCGCCGATTTTGATAGACCCATCTGGAGTCAAATCGATGTCTTTGTTCAATGCAAATTCAACAGCTGCATTACCATTTTTATTAGTTTGTTTAATGGTCATGTTTTTGCCGGCTTGCATTTCCACAGTTTTGCCGTCACGGATTTCTTGAACACCAGCAGAACCTTGTGCAACCTTACCTTCTGTAGCAGAAGATTTCACGTTGAAGGAGCTCATATCGCCAGTTTTCAAACCGCTCAAGTCGATAACTGCTTTAGGGCCGTTAACAGTTTTGCCATTACCATCTTGGTATGTTAATGTAACCTTTTTGTTAGCGTCTACAGTGTATTCAGCTACGTTATTGTTAGTACCTGCTGTAGGAGCTACATGCAAGTCATTAGCTTTGGAAATACGAATTACGTCGCCAATGTTAGCAGCGTTATTGATTACATTGCCACCAGATTTTAGGTTAGTGATATTGTTATCACCAAGATCTAGGTTACCACCAGTGATGCTGATGTTGTCACCACCAAAGTGCATTGTAGGACCACCATTGTTAGTGATGGATGTAATTTCTTTTAAATCCTTGTTCAAGGAATATGTATATGTTTGTTCGCCTGCAGATTGGTTGATATCTTGTTTTACTGTTAAGTTTTTACCAGCGGCATAGGTAACCGTTTGACCGCTTTCAACCTTAGTAGGTGTAGCAGTACCATCTAATTTACCACCGTTAGCCTTAGCATTTGTTAAGAAATCGTATTTTGCAGCAGCGTCTGCAGCGTTGATTGTGTATGTAGTACGACCATCAACTGTTTTTTCATCAACAGTAACGTTTTTACCAGCTTTCACCATGCCTTTGTCATCAAATGTCAAAGTCAATCTGGAGTCTTTAGTATTTTCATCAGCAACAGCTGCGGATACACGGCCTTCGCCACGAACATTCAATTTGCCGCCGTCAGCTAAGAAGTCGCTAGAACCAGTATTGCCAGTCAATGCAACGCCAACGTTTTTCAATTGAGCTACGTTAACAGCATCTGTATCAGCAGTACCAGCAGCAAGACCTGTCAATTGACGAGTCAATGTACTACCATTACCGATGGATACAGCAGCAGTAGTAGCTGTGCGAACATTGTTAGCTAAGTTTGTGTAATGACGTGTATGGACATCGGAAGGATTGTAACCTTTAACGCCTTTATCTGTTGTTGTAACAGAGCTAGAACCTAGTGCTACACCATTGGCAATATTAGCTTCTGCTGCATTACCTAATGCAGTAGCAGCTTCTGCATTCGCTTTAGTTGTACGACCTAATGCGACGCCATATTTACCACCTGCACGAGAACCAGCACCTTCAGCGATGGCAGCTTCCCCAGTAGCTTGAGATTGCATGCCGATAGCGATGGAGTTTACACCAGATGCAATTACTTTAGGAGAACCTTTACCACTTTGACCAATAGCAATAGAATTGTCACCAGAAGCCTCTGCACGAGCACCGACTACAGTAGATCCAGAACCAGATGCAGTTGTTTCACGACCGATAGCAATCGTATCTAGGTGAGTTGCAACGTTGTCACGACCGATAGCGATTTGAGAGTTTTCATCTCTAGTATTCGCAGCATTTCGACCATCATTAGAAGAATCAGTCAAGTTGTTTTTACCAATGGAGATACCACCCATTGTTTTTGCATTATTAAATTGACCCAAAGTTACAGTGTCTGCTACATGGGATGTATTTTCAGAACCAATAGCAACGGAGTTTTGACCATTTGCATTATTGTTGTAACCAGCAGCAAAGGAACCTGCACCAGTAGCATTAGTATATACACCCATAGCGGATGCACTTGTACCAGTTGCACTGGAGTAATTACCTACTACAGTAGAATATTCACCTGCGTGTTTAGGTGTTGTTTGCCAAGAGCCTTTGGTGTAATTAACATTATTGTAGGTACCAATAGCAATAGCAGCCTTAGCATCAGCATTATTTACATTACCAAGAGCAACAGAAGCTTTACCAGAAGCAGTATTACCAGCACCAACGGCTGTTGCCGCACCACCTGTAGCTTTATTTTCATTACCTACAGCTGTAGAAGCGTTATTTGTGGATGTATTTTTAGCACCAATTGCTACTTTACCATCATGGCCAGCTACGTTATCAGTAGTATTTTGATAGCCTACAACGATAGAGTTTTGACCAACATTATAGTTTTGACCATTGCTCTTTGGACTTGTTTCTGCCCAGATATTAACATGGCTATTGCCAGTATCTACTCCAGCCATTGCTTGTTGAGGAGCAATGCCGCCCATAGCGCCAGCTACAGCTAAACCAGCCAATACGCTAGCTAGGACTTTCTTTTTGCCGTTATTATTTTTTGCAGTTTCAGGTACTACAACGTAGCAGCCTTTAGATTTGCTATAAACGACTTTAAAGACCTTATTCATAAAACCTTTGAACCCCTTTCTCATAAGTACATAATAAATGTAACTTTTACACTTTAGTTCACTTCATGAAGAGTGGTTTTTCTCTCATTCACACACACTTCATATAGGATAACTTAATAATATCAATTTATTAATTAATTGTAAATACTTTTACGCCTATTTATTTAATGAAATTTTACATTTTAGATGGAAATAAACTGAATTTTATATGTATGTGTAAAAACAATCACATTTATCAAAAAG
>OAVH01001392.1_pt1 | contig 13162 bp, 11 predicted proteins | sample 1495281 | NCBI WGS metagenome assembly OAVH01 (sample SAMEA2580082, study PRJEB22360) | human gut metagenome | biome: human gut; feature: human-associated habitat; material: faeces | place: Denmark | collected 2008/2010
GAGGAGGACCGATATGCATTTATTAAACATAAAAAGTAATTGGAAACATGCAACCTTGGAATATCTAATCAAAAAGGAAGATCCATCTCAGGATATGTCAAGAGCAGCTGTTTTTGAAAGAGAAGTAAATGCAGCTGAGAATGTAGGGGATTGGAGAGAAATACAAGTTTTGCTTTCTAAATTGAAAAGAGTTGAAAAAGTACCAGTATTTACCAACTTGCAGGCAAAATATAGTGATACTGTGGAAGAAAAATTAAATAAGATTAGAAAAAAAATGCTGATGGATTTAAAAAAGCATGGTCTGAAAGTACTTCAAGCTCAGTATATGGTGTTGCTTCTTCAGACAAACTATCTGCAGAGCCTTAAACGCGAAAAGTTGATGATTAGTTCAGAAAAGCAACTAGAGGAAGACACCATGTCTCTACCTTCGATGGCCGCATGCTTAGTAGAAATAATGCTTCAAGATAAGGATTCAGAAGCATTGGCTGAGATAAAAAGAATCTTAGTAGAATGGAGGAAGGGGTAATATGAACCTACAAGAAGGAAGAAAAGCTTTACAGCTGATTGCCAAACATCCGGAAACAATAGCATGGGAGGATTTTACAGATTACTCAACAACGTCTTGTATTGATTGGAAGAATCTTTCGGTAAGTGATAACTTAAAGTATCTTAACAGTCGAACAGTTGTTGAACAACTCCTATCAAGACAAAGTCCTTTGTATAAAATGATAGCAGAAAAAGTAGCTGATCTTCAGGGGAATAAATACGTATGCTATGATTGGCTTATGAAAGCTCTTGCTCGCAGTATAGCTTATTGCACTTTTAGTGAATTTCAAGCAATGATCGAATTATCCATTTCCATTCAGCAAGCTATGCGAAAAAAAGGAGTCGATACCATTCATAGTATTGAGGATCTTTTATGATGATGGCAGATTAGATAGAGGTATTAGAATAATGAAAAACGTCTATTTTAAAGTCAATAGACGTTTTTGTTTGTGGCTATTTACAAAAAAATATAATTCTGAAAATGAATGAAGCAGCATGAATTTTAAAGAATGCAAAGCCTATCCTTCTGCTTGTGTGCCTTATGGATAAGGCTTTTCTACCTCTTATTTCAGAGGTTGAGTTCATATTGTAGAATACAAAATTGTTAAGCTATTTCAACCAAGGGCCTTTTTTGTATTGGCAAAATGCAGCTTGGCTACCTGAAACAGCGCTTCTTTTCCATGAATTGCCACAAAGTCACGGATGTTTGCATCCACCTTGCTTCCGGCACCCTTTAAAAAGGTGAAATCATATCGCTCACACATGGCATCGAAGGATTTCAGAAATGCATAGCGAGCAATGATCGAGCCCGCTGCAACGGAAAGATATTTATTCTCCGCCTTTGTTTCAAAATGTATGTCATATACGACATCGCGTTCCTTCTGCAAATAGCGGTAGTAGGAGCTTTTTTGTACAAACTGGTCTATGATGCAGAACTCGGGGAGTGCTCCCAGCTTTTTACGTAAATGCACGTATGCCTGATTATGCATGCGGGATTTGATTGCCACCATATTATTCTCACCATGGATGCGGTTGTAGGTCGCATTATCCAGAATCAGCAGACTATGAGGAAGCCGTTCTATCAGCTTTGGTGCCATGCGCCGTATCGCGGCATCATCAATCGCCTTGGAATCCTGAATACCCTGCTCTCTCAGAAATTCCACATCCTGTGCTGTAACACAGGTTGCACAAACGGTAACCGGGCCAAAATAATCACCGGTACCCACCTCATCACTGCCGGCCTGCGGGTAAATTTCCTTACTGTAGGCAGGTCTGCTTCTGCCCGCCGTCTTTTTTTCCTGCGGCTTTGCGGATGGTGAAAGCAGTGCGGCACATTCCTCGGCCCCGTTTCCCTGGAAGACGACCTTTCCAGATTCATAAGCGGTAATCACGCAGTCGCTCGTCTTGATCTGATAAAGTGCATAGGGAGGTGTTTTACGTATCTCGGCGTTTTTCAGCCGCTGCTTCAGCTCCATCATTTTTGCCGTACTGGCCTGTATTGTACATGTACCCATGGTATCTCCTCCTCATAACTTTTCCATTTTAGCATAAAATGTGACAGCAGGATATAGAAATCGGGTGTTCCCATTCATTTTTTTCTGTGTTCATGGTAAAATAATGAGACGGACGAAAGAAAGCAGGTGGTTGATCGTGTCCATAATTTTGATTGTGAATATCGTAATCGTATGTGTGTTATGTGCCTGCATCCTTGGCGGATACCGTGATGGCTTTCTGCTGAAGCTGCTCAGTATCCTTGGTTTCTTCGTATGCGGCTTTCTGGCATGGTGGGCATCGGGAATCCTTGGCGGCTTCCTGCATCTGTATCCGCAAAGTGCCGTTCCCATGCAGGATACACCGCTGGAGGGGCTGCTGTATGAGCATCTGAATCATCTGCTGCTGTTTGTACTTCTATTTGTCTTGCTGCAGCTGGCAATTCTTATATTGAAGCCTTTTACAAAGGCGGCGAATCATGTGCCAATCGTATCCGGAATCAACCGTATGCTGGGGGCAGCACTGGGCGCTTTGCAGGCTGTTCTGCTCATGGTGCTGGCAGCATTGATTTGTCAGCTGCCCTTCTGGAAAACAGGAAATGAAATCGCATCGGCATCCCTTTTACGCTATGGTGAGCCATTGCTGAAAACGATCACGTTTTATGCAAGGGAGCCTTTGCAGGAGCTGTCCAAGCTAACCTCTGCCCTGGAGGAAAAGCAGACACTCAGCACAGCAGAAAAAGAGACTGTCCGTGATTGGCTGCTGCAACAAAATATGAAAAAGGAAGACGTGGACACCGTGCTGTCTGCGCTGCAATAGAGGTAAGAATATGAAAGATACGTATGAACCATTAGAGCTGGATCTCGTAAAGGAGCAGGTCGCAAGGCATGCCTCCTTTTCCCTGGGAAAACAGCTGATTCGACAAATGACGCCACGCTTTGATGCCCTCTGGGTAAAGCGGGAGCTGACACGCGTAAAAGAGGCCTATGCTCTTGTCGTGCGCTTTGGAAACATGCCCTTTGGCGGTATTCATGACACGAAGGACAGCATTGAGGCGGCAATGAAGGACATGACGCTGACACCGTCTGAGCTGCGCGAAATTGCGGACAGTACCCGTGCGGTGGAGCAAATGCGCAAATATATGAAGGCGAGTGATCTGGAAACACCGCTGATCCGGGAGCTGACGGATTCCTTTGCCCAGCATCAGCAGCTGGCAGCTTCTGTTGAACACTGCATTTCCATGAACAGTGAGGTGCTGGATAATGCCAGTGCCAAGCTGAAAAGTATACGGAAATCCATCCTGTCCTGCAACGGAGACATCAGCAGTGAGGTACAGCGGTTTATCTCACGGAATGCAAATAAGCTGATGGATACGATTACGACCGTACGCAATGAGCGCACCTGCGTATTGGTGAAAATCAGTGAGAAAAACAGTGTGGACGGCTTTGTACATGGAGAGAGTGCTTCCGGACAAACGGCCTATGTGGAGCCGCGCAGTCTGCTGGTGCTCAACAACCGTCTGCAGGCGCTGAAAAGCCAGGAGCAGGAGGAAATCACGAGAATTTTATTTGAGCTGAGTCAGCAGGTAAAGGCAGTCGGCCATGAGCTGCTTGGAAATCTGGAAACCTTTGCTCTGCTGGACAGCATCTTTGCCCGCGGTCTGTGGACAAAGGCACAGGACGGCTGTATCGCAGAGCTGAACACGCGGGATGATCATTTATTTCTGAAGGCAGCCCGTCATCCGTTGATCGATCCGCAAAGGGTTGTGGCAAATACATATGAAATACGCAAGCCGCATCACAGCCTGCTCATAACCGGAAGCAATACCGGAGGAAAGACGGTTACCTTAAAAACCATTGGTCTGTTTGTCGCCCTGACGATGTCCGGTATGCCGCTGAGTGCAGAAGAGGCAGTCGTACCGCTGTTTGATGCCCTGTATGTCGATATCGGTGATGATCAGTCCATTCAGGAATCCCTATCCACCTTTTCCTCCCATATTTCCAAGCTGGCAGATATATGCGACCATGCATCTGCGCGCTCCCTGGTACTGCTGGATGAGCTGGGAAGTGGGACAGACCCGAAGGAGGGAGAACCGCTGGCAGTTGCCGTACTCGATCATCTGCGTGCAATCGGTGCAATGGTGATTGCCACGACCCATTACTCTGCATTGAAAACCTACGGTGCCGATAATGAGGATATCCTGTTATCCAGTGTGGAATTTGATATGGAGCTGATGAAGCCGACGTACAGATATATTGAAGGAATCAGCGGACAGTCAAATGCATTTGAAATTGCCCGCCGCTATGGATTAAAGGACAGCATCATTCAGTTTGCGAAAAGCCGCAAGGAGGCAGATCGTAGCAAGGCGGATATTGCGATGGAAAAGCTGGAGCAGTCTCTGATGGAAAATCATGAGCTAAAAGAAAAGCTGTCTGTCCGGCTGCAGGATGTTAAACAGCTGCAGGAGGATCTGGAACGGGAAAAGAAGCAACTGGAGAACCGTCGAAAGGAAATTCTGGAAACCGTGAAGGAGGACGCCAGAAAGCAGCTCGAAGCCTCCTTAGAGGAAGCACAGGACATTATTGAGGAGCTGAAGCAGATGCAAAGTGATGCCAAGCCGCATGAAATCAGCGACCGCAAGGCGAAGCTGAACAAGCTGTCACAGCTGGAGGATGAAGCCGGACAGAGCGAGCATACAGAGCGTGAAAAAACGTCGTATCAGGTCGGCGATTATGTAAAAATCAGCAAGCTGAGCTATTATGGGGAAATCGTGTCCATGAACAAGGAAAAGGTATGCGTGCTGGCAAACGGTATGAAAATGAATACTACGATACATGATATAGAACCGGCTGTCCGTCAAGTGCAGAAAACAAAGAAAAAGGGCTATTCCAAAGCCTCTGTGCGTGCTTTCTCCATGGAATGCAATGTTATCGGTATGCGGGTGGCAGAGGCACTGCCGATCATTGATAAATATTTAGATAATGCCATGCTGGCAAAGGCAAACAATGTCCGTATCATTCACGGTATGGGAACCGGTGCATTACGCAAGGGTGTCCATGACTTCCTGAAGCGCAACCCGCGGGTGGAAAGCTTTCACATGGGCGGCCAGGGAGAAGGCGGACTTGGAGCGACGGTTGTTGCTTTGAAGCAGAAGGGAAGCGCTAAATAATGGCAAATATGGCAAAAATAGAGGATAAGCTGAAAATCCTTCCTGCCCTGCCTGGCTGCTATCTGATGAAAAATAAGGATGGCGATATCATTTATGTCGGAAAGGCGAAAAAGCTAAAGCAGCGTGTACGGCAGTACTTTGTCGGCGCCCATGATTTCAAGACGACGCGTCTTGTCAGTCATATCGATGATTTTGAATATATCGTGACATCCAGTGAGAAAGAGGCACTGCTGCTGGAAATCAATCTGATTAAAAAGCATACACCTCCCTACAATATCATGTTTATGGATGATAAATCCTATCCATATCTGAAGCTGACCAAGGAAGCAGCACCGGTGCTGAAGGTGGTACGCAATACAAAGGATCGCAAGGCGTATTACTTCGGGCCGTTCCCGGACTCCGGAGCGGCCTGGGAAACGGCCAAGCTGTTAAACCGGATCTATCCGCTGCGCAAATGCCGGCGGATGCAGAAAAAGGAATGCCTGTATTATCATATGGGACAGTGTCTGGCACCCTGCATTCAGGAGATCGACGAACATGTGTATGCGGAAATGGTCAGCGGTATTCAGAAGTTTATGCGCGGGGATGTAAAAGATATGCTGGATTCGCTGCGCAAGGAAATGGAGCAGGCAAGTGCAGAGCTGGCCTTTGAAAAAGCACAGGAAAAGCTGAGTCTGATCCAGGCAATCGAGCATGTGACATCCAAGCAGCAGATTGACTTCAAGGATCGTAAGGACAGGGATGTATTCGGCTATTATGTTGACAAGGGCTATATCTCCATTCAGGGCTTTTTTCTGCGCGGTGGCAAGCTGCTGGAGCGTACGCTGTCCATTGAGCCGTTGTATGAGCAGGCAGAGGATGCGTTTGTATCCTTTATTCTTCAGTATTATGCGAACAATCCGCTGCCGCAGGAAATTCTCATACCAAAGGAATACGATATCACACATCTGGAGGAAATTCTGGATACGAAGCTGCTGCAGCCCATGCGCGGAGATAAGCTGAAGCTGGTGGACATGGTGCTTGCGAATGCGAAAAATGCCCATGAACAGAAATTTGAGCTGGTGGAGCGTAAGGAAAGCCGGCGCTATGAGGGAATGCAGCAGCTAAGCAATCTATTACAAAAGGAAATTCACCGGATCGAGCTGTTTGACAACTCGCATATTTCTGGAACACATAATGTCAGCGGAATGGTGGTTTACCGGGATGGGGAGCCGAGTAAAAAGGATTACCGCACCTTCCGTCTGGGAGAATATGTCAGTGACCTTGACTCCATGAAGGAGGTCATCTACCGGCGCTATTTCCGGCTGTTGAAGGAAGGCGGCCGCTTTCCGGATTTGCTCATAGTCGATGGAGGCTATCTGCAGATTGAGGCGGCCAAGGAAATTATAGATGCATTGGATATCCCGCTAACCCTGTGCGGTCTGGTGAAGGATGATAATCATCGAACCAGCAATCTGATGGATGTTCACGGAAACATCCTTCCGGTAAAGCGCGACAGCTCCCTGTTCTTTCTGTTGACACAGATGCAGGATGAGGTGCACCGTTTTGCAATCAGCTATCATCGCAGACTGCGCGGAAAAGCCATGACGAAGTCCATTCTGGATGAGGTGGAAGGAATCGGAGAGGTTCGTAAAAAGGAAATATGGAAGCATTTCAAGTCCTTAAAACGGCTGAAGGAGGCCACTGTTGCGGACATCAGTGCTGTTGTTCCTGAGAAAGTAGCACAAAATATTTACAATATCCTGCATAACACAGACCAAAAACCGGAAGATGCATAAGATAAAGGTAGGTAGGAACGTTAGGGGGTAAGTGCTACGCAAAAAATACTGACGCAACGAGAAAAAGAGGTTTTTGAATTACTGATTGCCAATTACAGCACAAAGGAAATAGCGAAGCTGATGAACATATCCGATAAAACGGTTAGGAACCATATATCCAATGTTATGTTGAAGCTTGGGGTTAAAGGAAGAGCCCAGGCGGTCGTTGAGCTGCTGAAATTGGAGGAATTAACACTTGATTAGGCAGGACGCTTTTGCGTTCTGCTTTTCTGGTGTGTGATTATCTGCTTATCTGTAACATGTCCTTACAGCTATTGTGAAGCAGTCCGGTTGTGATAACGGTATGGATAGTGTCGTTTGTACCACTAATGGAATTTTTTTGTAATATGACAGTAGGAGTCTGTATTCTGTATATTTCAGGAAGTGCCAGGCAGTATGAGAACATAGGATTGCAAAGTATACAGGGTATCCTTCATACAGAAACAGCCTTCAATCCCTGTGCTTATTGTATATCTATGAAACAATTCAGAGGTTGCATTAGCGGATATGGGAAGAATATCATTCCATGTCATGCGCTTTCTGCTTTACACGTGCACCTGTTGTTTTATGAGGGAAATATGAAGCATTTTCTGCATGCAGACATACGGTTATCTATCTTCACGGACGATGCTTGAAAATTTCCAAATATTGTAAAAAACTATAGTTTTTTAGATTCTTTCCACAGAAGGATTGATTCTGGTAAAGGTATAGTGTAGAATGACCTTGGGATTGTGGTCAGGGTGTTTCTGGGAGCCGCAGCTACCCGCTGTTATTTATAATATACAAATGAGGTGATGATCAATGAATTATTTTTATGCCTATGTGGAGGATGAGCGGGAAGAACAGGAAATGCGGCAGCTGCAGAAAAAGCTGCAGGACGCACAGGAGGCGGTCTGCTTTCTGGATCATGGGGGTGCTGCACAGTGGGAGTATTTGCAGTCCGTATGGAAAAAAGGGGATACGCTGATTATCTGTGATATTGCACATCTTGCTAGTGAGGTCATAGAACTTAAGCGAAGACTAGGCCTGCTGCAGGAACACGGTTTACATACCAAATTGCCGGATGGACGTATTGTGGATCTGGAACAAATGCAGCTAATGATTGAATTTGTGACGGGGACAATCCGCAAACGCAACTACGCTAAGCAGATTGCAGGCATTCACAAGGCACTGGAAAAGAAACGAAACGGGGAGGGAAGCTACGGACGTCCGAAAATGGTGCTTCCTGACGATTTTGAAGATAATATACGAAAAATCATGCGCAAGGAGATGAAGCATGAGGATTATCAACAGCAGCTGGGCTTTAAACGCTCCACCTATTTCAAGATGGTAAAGGAGCTGCGGGACGGCTGGAAAGAGGAGGAAGAAAAGAGGAAACCCTGAGCAGTATGTGAAGAGTGCGAACGCTTCCTCTTTTTTTCATGCGGAAACTCGTGTATAATAAAGGACGAGGTGAGCCTATGCTACTGAAACGAAGCATTTTTGTCATCCTGCTGATTGCCCTTTTCAGCGGATGCTTTTATATTATGAATCAGCATTACGACGAGCTGGCACGCTATCCGCATGCATTAAGCGATGAGGAGCGCAAGCTGGTGCTGTCCCATCTTAGCACAGAGCAGATCAATTATCTGGTTTCTCAGAAAGTGGAACCGGATCAGTTTCTGCCCTTTATCGATATCAAGGATTTCGATTTGAATAATACCTTATGGTATGATGCCGCTTATCGCACACAGAAGCCATCGCATACCGACCAGGATCAGGCGGTAAAGGAATACATCGTCAGCTTTATTAACCGCTATCGCAGCCGCATGGAATACGGAGAGCTTCACGATCTGCTATCCAATTATACCTATAATGTACTGACCCGCTTTTTTGATGAGGGAGATCCCTATATTGAAAATGCGCAGCTCATAGCAAAGCCCAATGAAATGTATCTTGTGCTTACTGGTAAACGGACGCTGTATACCTATGAACCGGATGATCTTGTCTCTATCAATGATCTTCCGCATGCCTCTCTTGTGCCGCAGGCCAACGATATCACAATCAAAAAAGAGGTTGTGAAGCCGCTCAAGGAGCTTCTGGCTGCTGCAAAGGAGGTCAATCAGAAGGAAAACGGGGATATGAAGGTGATTGCTGGATATATCTCCTACGAGGATCAGATCAAGCTGTTTGATAAAGCAAAGCTTGTGTATGGAGACGATGTACTGAAGTACTGGGACTATCCCGGACAGAGTGAATTTCAGCTCGGCTATACGGTGCGGCTGCTGCCAAATGGTATGACGAGCGAATTTGATACAAAAAAAGAAAGTGATAAGAAAACAGAAGCCAAGGAAACTGACAAGACCGATGATAAGGAAGAAAAAAAGAGTCCCAGTGAGGAAGAACGCGATCAGGAAATCTGGCTGAAGGACAATGCATATAAATTCGGCTTTATCATCCGCTATCCGAAGCAGAAGGAGGATACGACAGGCAAACGTTATCAGCCGTATACTCTGCGCTATGTCGGTAAGGATATCGCGAAAAGGCTGCATGATGAGGGCTATGTACTCGATGAAGTAAATGTCAGCGATTGGAAGGATTAGGAAAGAACAGTGCGTGCTGTTCTTTTTTTTCGATTTGTCACATACATTGAACTAGAGGTGAACAATGTATGAAGAAAACCTTCAAGAAGCAGATGGCAGTGGTGTTTGGCGCCATTGCCATGATCGGCTATCTGTCCGTGCGCTTTTTTCCACAGCAGGAGCAGCTGGCAACCCCGGTGATTTCCACAAAGGATGAAACAAAGCATATGCAGATTTATATGATGGACAGCGATCAGACACTGGTTCCTTTATCTATTCCGGTCAGTGAGGAAATGAGTGAGGAGGATAAGCTGGCGCTTATGTTTTCCTATATGAGTGGCAAGCAGGAAATCAAGGGCTTTCAGCCGCTGTTTGAAAAGGAATGCACATTGCAGTCCGCATCGATAAAAAACGGAATTGTATCCCTGTACTTTGATGCTTCCTTAAAAAATTATAACAAGGACAATGAGCTGCGTATTTTAGAGGCAATTACATGGGGGGCTACCCAGTTTCATGATATAGAACAGGTAAAGCTGTATCTGAATGACAAGCAGCTGACTGCCATGCCAAATGCACAGACACCGATTCCGGAAATCCTCAACCGCAGTATCGGAATCAATCACTTTGAAACGTCCACGGCTTCCCTGCATGATTCCACCTCGTTAACTGTATTCTGTACAAAAAAGGTCGAAGGGAATGAATACATGGTTCCAAAAAGCAAGCGGGTAGCGCAAAATAAAGGGGATACGCTGAAAGCAAGCGTGGAGGACATTCTTTCGGATATCAGTGTGTCCAGCAGACTTGACCAGCCGCTGTATGCGGATGATATTCGGGTAAGCAGCTTTGATGTTTACGACGGCTCCCTGGTTGTGAATCTGAATAAGAATATCCTTGGCAGTAACCGCAGTGTGAAGCAGGATGTTTATAATGCGCTGGTGCTTTCCCTGGCGGCATTGCCGGGTATTGAAAAGGTGGAGGTACGTGTGGATGGGGTCACCGTATCACCAAGGGATCAGAAGGAGGATATGGTATCGGTATATGCTTTGACGTATAATGAGGTGCAGTTCTAGCGTATTTGAAAAAAACACTTCTAAATGTCAGCGTTTTTTGGTATGATAATAGCGGTGGTAAAAATGAAGATAGTAGTGGTCAGTGACAGTCATGGACGTGATGATGCGCTGGAATATGTTCTGCAGCAGCATAGTGACGCCTATGCTTATATCCATTGCGGAGATATTGATGCGGATCCGGGGGCCTTTCCCCAGTTTGTGACCGTCGGCGGTAACAATGATATATTTTATGATTATCCGGATGAACAGATTCTTTGTATCGGGGCTCATCGTATCTTTATCGTACATTCCCATCAGTTTATGTATTCACGCAGAAGCCAGCAGATGGCAGCGGCCGCAAAGGATCGAAGCTGTGATATTGTCTGTTACGGACACACGCATATAGCGGCGGATGAAACAGTGGACGGCATTCGTCTGCTCAATCCGGGATCGCTGTGGCGAAGCCGTGATGGAAGAGGGCCGAGCTATGCGCTTCTGTATATTGAAGACGATGCTGTGGATGTGCAGTTTGAGTTTCTGCCGCAGAAGCAGAAGAAAAGCAAGTTTTTCTGGTAGGATAAACCGTACATGATGCGGTTTTTCTTGCGTTATCAGGGTTTCAAATCACAAGGGTGATTGAAATAGATGAAAAGATACACAAAGTAAAGAAAGGTGTTAGAGATTATGGAAAGAAAAATAGGAACGGTATCCAGAGGCGTACGCTGTCCGATTATCCGCGAAGGAGACGATCTGGCGGCAATCGTTACAGAAAGCGTACTGTCTGCGGCGCAGGCGGAGGGCTTTGCACTGCGTGATCGTGATGTCATAGCGGTAACGGAGTCCATTGTCGCAAGAGCACAGGGCAATTATGCTTCCGTGGCGGCAATCGCAGCAGATGTAAAGGAAAAGCTGGGAGGGGAAACCATCGGTGTTATGTTCCCAATCCTGAGCCGGAACCGTTTTGCGATCTGTCTGAAGGGGATTGCGATGGGTGCGAAGAAGGTTGTTTTGATGCTGAGCTATCCAAGCGATGAGGTTGGAAACGAGCTGGTATCCATCGAGCAGCTGGATGAGGCTGGTGTGAATCCGTACAGCGATGTACTGAGCCTTGAAAAGTATCGCAAGCTTTTTGGTGAGAACCGTCACGAATTCACGGGTGTGGATTATGTGAGCTATTATGGTGATTTGATCCGCTCCTGCGGTGCAGAGGTGGAAATTATTTTTGCCAACCATCCTAAGGAAATTCTTAATTATACAAAAAATGTTTTAACCTGTGATATTCATACGCGTGCAAGAACAAAACGTATTCTGAAGGCAAACGGGGCAGAGCGAGTATGCGGATTGGATGATATTATGACGGCTGCTGTAGACGGCTCTGGATATAATGAGGCATTCGGTCTGCTTGGCTCCAATAAATCCACTGAGGATATGGTGAAGCTGTTTCCAAGAGATTGTCAGCCGCTGGTTCAGGATATTCAGAAGCAGATATTAAGCAAGACAGGAAAGCATGTCGAGGTTATGGTGTATGGAGACGGAGCCTTTAAGGATCCTGTCGGGAAAATCTGGGAGCTTGCGGACCCGTGTGTTTCTCCGGCATATACCCCGGGTCTTGAGGGAACACCGAATGAGCTGAAGCTGAAATATCTGGCAGATAATGATTTTGCACAGCTGCAGGGAGAGGAATTGCAGAAGGCGATTGAGGAAAAAATCCGTGAGAAGGAGGAAAATCTGGTAGGGAATATGGCTTCCCAGGGAACGACGCCAAGACGTCTGACTGATTTGATTGGTTCTCTATGTGATTTGACCAGTGGCTCCGGAGATAAGGGGACACCAATCGTTCTGGTACAGGGCTATTTCGATAACTTTACCAATTAGGCGGTTGAGATAAGGCATCGTTTTAAATATGGAAATGCTCTAAGTAGCATGTGACCAAAGAATTTGTTTTTACGAGGATGCACTGTTTACGAAACAGTGAGAAGTATTATAGAAATGCAACTCTAAGACAGGCTGCATTTTTCACATACTATAGCGTTTACGAACCTGTAATCATTTTGCTTATTCCTGGTATGAGATTTAAGGAAGGAAGCTATCGTCAAAAAAGCTGCTTTTGAAATATTGAAAGCAGCTTTTTACATGCATCTCATGATTCTGTTATGCATTCTTTATTTGTTGTTTTAAATCCTCCAGCGTTTCACAGGTGAATAACAAATCAGAAATAGCTGTGATCTGTTTTGCCGTGAGCGTTTGTAACCACGCTGTGGCATCTTCATGATATTTCTTTTCAATCAGCTGATTGAGAAGCAGCTGGATTTTTTTCTCGCCTTCCTTTAATCCTTTTTCAATTCCTTGCTCAAGACCTTCTTTAAAGCTGTCATTTAAACCGTTTCGATAACGAGCCTCTCCCATCTGAATTGCCATCGCCGTTGACCATAGCTTTTCATTTTTCTGCATTTCCTTGTACTTTTCCACGAACACTTTCACCAGCCTTTCCTTCGTTTTTAGTATAGCATCATTTTCATTATTTTCAAA
>OAVH01001406.1_pt1 | contig 13042 bp, 10 predicted proteins | sample 1495281 | NCBI WGS metagenome assembly OAVH01 (sample SAMEA2580082, study PRJEB22360) | human gut metagenome | biome: human gut; feature: human-associated habitat; material: faeces | place: Denmark | collected 2008/2010
TGTCTACGCACAAGCGTAAAAAAAGACTAAGAAAGAACAGACATAAAAGCAAAAAGTAATTTTTAGTCTGAAGGACAAAATAAAGAACAAACTTGTGAAGCTAATTGTCTCGCGGGTTTGTTCTTTGTTTAAGTATCAAACCGGTTCGTCAATGTAAAAAAGATTGATGTACCGGTAAATCTGAACAGAAAACATCTGTATAATAAAAATGTAAAAGCAAATTATTGTGACAAGCGAACTCGTTGTAGACGTACAGCCCAAAGAAGTTTCCATTGCTTTACTCGAAGACAAAAGCCTGGTGGAACTCCAAAGCGAAGGAAGAAACATTTCCTTCTCTGTGGGCAACATGTATTTGGGACGTGTCAAGAAATTGATGCCGGGCCTGAATGCCTGCTTCGTGGATGTAGGTTACGAGAAAGATGCTTTTCTTCATTATCTGGACTTAGGTCCTCAATTTAACTCATTAGAAAAATACGTAAAGCAAACTTTAAGCGACAAAAAAAAGCTTAATCCAATTACCAAAGCAACCATACTTCCCGACCTTGAAAAGGACGGAACAGTATCCAACACACTCAAGGTAGGACAAGAAGTAGTGGTGCAAATCGTAAAGGAGCCTATCTCAACCAAAGGGCCGAGACTGACTTCCGAACTCTCCTTTGCCGGAAGGTATCTTGTATTGATTCCCTTTAATGATAAGGTTTCCGTATCACAAAAAATTAAATCAAGTGAAGAGCGCGCCCGCCTCAAACAACTGCTGATGAGCATCAAACCCAAGAATTTCGGTGTCATCGTCCGCACTGTTGCCGAAGGTAAACGCGTGGCCGAGCTTGACGGAGAGCTTAAAGTTCTATTAAAACATTGGGAAGAAGCTATTGTCAAAGTACAAAAAGCCACCAAATTTCCGACACTGATTTACGAAGAAACCAGCCGCGCCGTAGGTTTGTTGCGCGACTTGTTCAATCCTTCTTTCGAAAACATCTATGTGAACAACGAAGCTGTATTCAACGAAATCAAGGATTACGTAACACTCATCGCCCCTGAACGGGCAGGAATTGTAAAACTGTACAAAGGACAACTTCCTATTTACGACAATTTCGGTATCACCAAACAGATAAAATCGTCATTCGGCAAAACCGTTTCATACAAAAGCGGGGCTTACCTGATTATTGAGCACACCGAAGCGCTTCACGTAGTAGACGTGAACAGCGGTAACCGCATCAAGAATGCCAACGGGCAGGAAGCCAACGCACTGGAAGTGAATCTGGGAGCTGCCGATGAACTGGCGCGCCAATTGCGGCTAAGAGATATGGGTGGTATCATCGTGGTGGATTTCATCGACATGAATGAAGCCGAAAACAGACAAAAGCTTTACGAACGTATGTGTGCCAATATGCAGAAAGACAGAGCACGACACAACATCCTGCCACTCAGCAAATTCGGATTGATGCAGATTACGCGTCAACGAGTACGTCCGGCAATGGATGTGAATACTACGGAAACCTGTCCAACCTGCTTTGGTAAAGGCACTATTAAATCGTCCATCCTCTTTATGGACACTTTAGAGAGTAAAATTGACTACCTTGTCAACAAACTGAAGATAAAGAAATTCTCGTTACACATCCACCCGTATATCGCTGCCTACATCAATCAGGGAGTTCTCTCACTGAAACGGAAATGGCAAATGAAATACGGATTCGGAATCAAGATTATTCCAAGTCAGAAATTAGCATTTCTGGAATATGTTTTCTACGATCCGCAGGGAGAAGAGATTGACATGAAGGAAGAAATCGAAATCAAATAAAAGAAACGGCGAAGTCAGATAAGATACTTCGCCGTTTTTTTTGTTTATCACAGTGCCAGACGGTAGATTTCCTTACTGTCCTGTTTAGTCAGTTTCACATAATTGCCCACAAACTCTCCCTTATTGCGATGCAGGTTATCCGCCAAGCGGTCTATATCGGGATTCTCAATACCCAGTTCCTTAAAGTTAACCGGCAGCCCTATAAAACGGAAAAAGTGTTTCAAACGGGATACACCCGCCAATGCCATCTCTTCCAAATCCTCCGATTCGGGAACACCGAAAACACGGTTGGCAAACCGGGCTATCTTTTTCGGATTATGTCCGGCCACAAAAGTCATCCATGCCGGAACTATTACAGACAATCCGGCGCCATGCGTAACGTTGTAAATCGCACTGACTTCATGTTCCAGAAAATGCGAAGCCCAATCTTCCTCGCAACCCACACCACAAGTCCCGTTATGAGCAATCGTTCCGCACCACATAATATTGGCGCGCGCACCGTAATCTCCCGGATTTTGTTTTATGCGATAAGCTTCTTTAATGATAGCCGTCAGCGTACCTTCACAAAGACAGTCGCTAATCTCCACATCCTGCGTATTAGTAAAATAACGTTCCATGATATGCACCATCATATCGGCAATGCCGCAAGCCGTCTGAAAAGGCGGCAATGTATAAGTCAATTCCGGATTCATAATGGAAAAGACAGGGCGCAACAATTCCGGCACACGCAAGCTTAGCTTTTGCAGGGTATCCACTTTCGTTATCACCGAGTTGCCCGAGCCCTCGCTACCCGCAGCAGGAATTGTCAGCACAACAGCAACTTTCAATGCTTCCGTCACTTTTGCCTTACCTATAAAGAAATCCCAAAAATCGCCCTCATAAGGTACACCGGCAGCAATAGCCTTTGCTGTATCAATTACAGAACCGCCTCCTACCGGGAGCAGTAAATCAGCCTGTTCACGACGGCAAATTTCAATCCCCTCATACACCTTCGTATCCACCGGATTAGGTTGCACACCACCCATCTCGCAATAACGAATACCGGCTTTCTGCAAAGATTGCTTCACTCTGTCCAACAACCCGCTGCGCAGCACGGAACCGCCACCATACACAATCATTACTTTCCGTGCCCCATACTTACCGGCTAAGGCACCGACTTGCATTTCCGTGTCCTTGCCGAATACAAATTCGGTAGGACTATAAAAGACAAAATTATTCATATACCTATAACATAAAAACAGATTAACGCAAATATACGCAGAGTTTCAAGATAAAGAATGCCCCCTGCGTAAATTTGCGTTAATCCACACCTGATAAATTATCCTATATACCGACTGTATCTTTCAAAGAAACGCTTGAATGCTCCCCACTTCATCAACCCTTGTTCAAATACCAGAACCCCCAGCAACGCACAGGAAATGCCCAACATCACATCAATCAGATAATGATGTCCGGAATAGACAGCCGTCCACCAGATACCCGCCATGATAACAGAGAACAAAGCTATCAGCCATTTCTTGCAACGTCCCATAATAGCGTATGCTACAGCCACCACCATATAAGCCGCATGCAATGAAGGAACAGCGGCAAACACATTGGCGTTCCGTCCATAAATGGAATGAAAGACAGAGCACCCCAGCAGTTCGTCAAAGCGCCCCAGTCCCGCTACATTACCCGGAGTATTGAGAACCGGCTCAAAGCCATAATTCATGGCATACCAGGGCGGTGCTGCCGGATGAATATAATATCCGGCAAACCCGATAAGATTTACCAGCAGAAAGACCATGGCAAAGCGAAGATATACCTTGCGTTTGCCTTTCAGATAAAGCCACAGACCGAATGCAATGGGAACAGGAACCCAGCAAAGGTAGAATATACCAGCAAAGAAATCGCCTACCGTACAGTGATTCTGTGCAAAATACTCGCAGGGAATCAATCTTGTCCCATCAATCGAGATACCGAACAAGGACTTCTCCGCCTCATACAATCCCTGCACATCAATAGGATTCACCTCATAGTTGGGATACACCCGCATCCAGTCGTAAGAAATGCCAAAGATGATAAAAGGAAGTAGCGCTACCGCCAATTTACGGGTTGTTTTTCCTGCAAAAAAGAGTATCAGAAACAGTCCCGTCATTAAAAGATGCTCTGTACGCAACCCTATACACACGGCTGTCAGCAACAAGAACAGTGCTGTAAGGACAACAACAGGCAACGCTTCTTTGACAGAAGGAAAAATATCTTTTCTCATTATTGTTTCTTTAATAATTTATAGCAATGCGCAATGCGCGCGAATGCTGTCAGATTAGCAAGAACGGCTATCACGGCCATAGGAACAATCAGTATCAGCATAGGGTCGAACGCCTCGCAATCTCCGAAAATACCACAGAATAAAGCACCAAGGCTGGTCAGCACCACACGCTCGGGACGCTGCATGAAGCCTACTTTACATTCCAGTCCCAATCCTTCGGCACGTGCACGCACATAACTCACCATAAGCGAACCGACCAATGCGACAAAAGTAATCATCGATCCCCACAGATAACCTTGTAAAATCAAATAATAGAAAATACCGAACAGCGTCACCATCTCGCTATAACGGTCGAGCACCGAGTCATACAATGCTCCGAACGTAGAAGACATATTGCCTACACGCGCCACGCGCCCGTCCATCATATCGAACAAACCGGCAAAGAGAACTATTCCTCCTCCCCAGCCCACATAAGCAAGCTCACCCGGTTTATACATGCCCGCATACACAAATACGCATGCAGCTACGATGTTCATCACCAATCCGGTAGTAGTAATAAAATTAGGCGTAATGCCTACCTTGATCATTCCATGCACAACCGGATTTATAATCTTATAAATCAACTGTTGCAGCCAATCTCTATAATTCATATCAGTTCTATTTAGTCTCTAAAATATTGTCGTATAAATTTCCCGAAATTATGATTACGATATACGAATACCCGTTGCAGATGATAGTTCCAGAAGAACGCCACCAGGATGGCTACGATAATCTTGGACAGGATAAACACATCGTTTATATAATGTCCCAGCAATCCGTCCACCCAGTGCATACCCGTCAGCCACTCGGTCAGGGCAAACGTGCCCCATGTATTCAATAAAATACTACCTCCCCAGACAAAAAGATACTTCAGTGCAACATGCGTCTTTTTGCAGTCGTCCGCATGAAATACCCACCCGTAATTGATAACGCAATTCACCACGCCGCCAACTACAGAGCCCAGAAAAGTAGCATACAAATAAAAAAGTCCGGATAGTTTAACCAGCAAAATGGTCACCAAGAAATCTATGAGACTTGCCACGTATGACGAAAGCTGAGCCTTGATAAAGACCCAAACAGCATGACGCCATCCTGCAAATCCCGGTTTCCCTTTCAGCTTATCAGCCATCTTACTCCGATTAAGACTACAAAGCTATAAATTCCCGCCAAGATATCGTCCATCATCACGCCAATTCCGCCCGGAAAACTTTCCATGCGACGGATGCCTAACGGTTTGAATATGTCAAACAGACGAAAGAGAGCAAAAGCCCCCAACGCATACCAGACATTCCAGACGGTGCTGCCAGCAATGCAATCCACACTCCTACCATTTCGTCCACCACCACCCGTGACGGATCCTCTCCCCAGAAAGGTTCAAGACGATTGGTCGCCCATACTCCCATTACCGTAAAAAAGAGAACAAGAGCCACCGTCAGCCATATCAGGCATATTTCCGAAACAATGAAAGATATTCCGAACCAGATAAGCACGGCCAGTAAAGCGCCTGCCGTACCCGGAGCGAAAGGAGAAAAGCCCGAACCGAAGCCCGTACCGATGATAACCGGGAAAAAAGAGGGTTTCTTCATTGATAAAAAGTGATAGAATAATAAAAGTGACAAAATAATGCGGTAATAAAGTCATAAAAGTGGTAAGGCAGTAAAGTGATGACATTTCAAGCGGAAACTTGCCAATCACTCTATCGCCTTATCACTTTTATTACCTTACCGTTTTCTTATTTTAGTCCAAATAGCTCGGTGCAGTTTCGCCTACCATATTACGCAGGGTTTCCTTCACCATTCTCCATTGTTGGAACAGGTCATGTACCGGTTCGTGTTCAAAGTCGTGCATCGGACTCTTGCAGAAGAATGACAGCCAAGTCTGGATACCGCACATACCGGCACGCAGAGCGAGGTCACTGAAGATAACCAGGTCGAGTGCGATAGGAGCTGCCAGGATAGAGTCGCGGCACAGGAAGTTAACCTTGATTTCCATCGGATAGCCCATCCAGCCGAAGATATCGATATTATCCCATGCCTCCTTATTGTCCTTACGGGGCGGATAATAGTTGATACGTACTTTGTGATATACATCACCGTACAAATCGGGGAATTTTTCGGGTTCGAAGATATTGTCGATAACGGACAGCTTGCTGACTTCTTTGGTCTTGAAGTTTTCCGGTTGGTCAAGCACTTCACCGTCACGATTACCCAAGATATTGGTAGAGAACCATCCGCTTACACCCAGCATACGGGTCTTGAACATCGGAGCAAGTACAGTCTTCATCAAAGTCTGACCGCTCTTGAAGTCTTTACCGGCAATAGGCACATTCATCTTCTTGGAGAATTCCCACATAGCCGGAGTATCTACGCACAGGTTAGGAGCACCCATGATGAACGGAGCACCTTCTGCGATTGCAGCGTAAGCGTAGCACATGCTCGGAGAAATAACTTCCGTATTGTTTTCCTTCATTGCCTTTTCCAAAGCAGCGAGCGACTTGTGCTCTTCTGCCAGAGGAACATAAATTTCAGTACTTGCAGCCCACAACACGGCGATACGGTCGCAATTGTTGTTTGCCTTGAAAGTGCGGATATCCTCACGCAACTGCTCTACCATGTCCCAACGTGTAGCGGCATTCTTTATGTGCGTACCGTTCAGGCGTTTTGCAAAATTGTGGTCAAAAGCAGCAGGCATGGGTTTAATGGCTTTCAACTCATCTTTTACGAGGTTCAAGTCCTTTTCCTTCAAAACCTCTGCATACATTGCAGCTTCATACGCATCATCAGCGAAAATGTCCCAACCGCCGAAAACGATGTCGTTCAAATCAACCAAAGGCACTATATCCTTAATCAGATGTTCTTTGCCGTCCTGCATACGCATAGTAGCCATTTGTGCGATTGAGCCTATAGCTTTTGCCAACCCCTTACGGGCTGCTAATGTACCTGTAATCATAGTGGTTGCAACCGCACCACCTACTCCGACTACCAGTACGCCTAAACGACCGGTTGCCGGCTTAATGTTTTCTTTCATTGCCATTGAATTATTTTAGTTTAAAAAATTGCTCAAATTTAGGGTATTTTACCCAATATAGATTAGTCTTTTTATCCGATTTAATGCTCTGTTAGTAAGATTTAAGTTAAAACGTCATGTGCAGACTGATTCTAAGTCCGGATTTATCTATATTAGGTAAATCGCGGTAAGTCAAACGCCATACATAATCCACCCGGAGCACTTTTAAAATATTCTCAACACCTACCCCTACCTCCACATACGGAGTGTGTCCCATAGTAGTGCTTCCTGCCGGAAAGGCAAACAATCCCTCACTGAATTCCGGATTGTTCTTGTCGCTCAGATTTCCATAAATTCCCCGGCAGGACAACACTTCGCGCCATTTCAATTTTTTCAACAACGGAATGCGGTTGAAAAGGAAGCCGTTCAAAAAGTAAGTCACATCCCACGAGGCATATTCATCGTTCATAAATTCCATTGCATTCATCAGCGAGTAAGACTCCGGCTGAATGGTGTAGGACAAGTTGGCATTGGGAATGATAAGCAGCGGAAAAGGAACTTTATTCCACACCTTACCGGCTTTCAGTATGACGTCCGTATAGCCGAAAGCCGAGAACCAGAAACGTTTCTGAAATCCTGCCTCCGTATAATGATAGGTATAGTCTCCACCCAGCACTCCTTTGGCGGCCATTGTATGCGTCAGCGTAAATACCGGAGCATCCAAAGATACCGGAAAACGGTTCCACTGTGTCTGAAAGAACTTCTCATTAGGAGCATAACGCAGTTTAAGTTCCAGTTCACTGGTCGAAATACTTTTTACAAACGACTTATCTTCATCCTGCCTGATGAAAGGAATGAGATGCGAAGATTCATCTTTCCGCAAACGTGTGGTCACTTGAAAGGAGAAGCCCGAATGAAACTCGTTCGTATACGTCAGTTCTGCTTTCCGCTGATAGCCGATACGGTCGTCCTTCTGGCGTTTCAACGCCAAAAAAACGTTATCCTGACTGGTATAGAGATAATGTTGCCCATACTGGTTGACATCGGACAGATAACGGAGTTTCAAAGAGTGAATCGGAAACTCATTGGCATATTCCTTTTTCTTATGGAAAGAATATTCCAGTTCCGCCAACCCTTTCACACGTTCGTCGCGGAAACCGTACGCCACATATCCCCTGCCGAACAAATGCGGATTAAGCCATGCCGTTGTCATCCCACCGGCACGCACACGCACTCCTTCCAGCGCATTACCGCTGATGGTGGTGTTCATCATGCCGATATAGAACAAAGGAGCTTTCTCCTTAGGTGCGGGAATATATCCGGTAAACAGCACCTTCAGCACCTTCTCCGTCCAATAATAAACCGGATAACTACGCAGTTGCGCCATCATCTTATCTACGGAAGTCTCTTTCTTGCTCACTTCCGCAAGGCGGTTGGCATCCCAGTAAGCATCGGAATGAGCGGAAGAGTCCATACCCTCAATCACCTTCTCGGGTTTTCGGAACGCCTGCAAGGCATCGGCAGTGGGTTCGTAAGCATAATTCCGGTAATAGACATCCCGTTTGGCATAGATGCCGTCGCTGTTGTCCACCAATTTGAATTCCGTCGTGATACTTTCATTCATAAGTTGCCTTGTACCGTCTTCCGCACGGTCGAAGTCCTGTTCTATCTTCATGTAATCCACAAAGTTCAGATTGATTTTCTGAGGAAAGTTCATCACTACACGACGCACGAAATACGTGCTGTCCAGCATGACGTACAGATGCCCCGTAAAGCCGAACGACTCGGAGTTGAAAGGCACGAAAGTCAAGTCCACGCAAGGCTTTCCGGCAACGGTCAGCGTATCCATCAGATAGTATTTGTAGAACGAAGGGCCTAAAGAAGATAACGGACTGACAAACTTATTGGTAAACAGCGTTATGTTGTTCTGATAAATATCCACGTCCGTCATAGTGACGCTGATGGCCTGCTCCATCCCCTGCTGTGACAGCATTTCGTCCACTCCCGCCTGCCGCCGCGCCTTCACCCATTGCTTCTCGCTGTGCGGCGACTTACGGTAATAATCCGTAGCCAGCAACTCGCGGTTGGACACCGCCAGAACCGGCTTTCCCGTCACGGCGGAAGTATCCACATAATCGGTCAGGAACTTGAACTTGCGATACAGCCACTTCTGCTGCTTCACGCTGTCGAAGTTGTTAATGGCAAACGTCATTTTCTCATAACGCTCGCGCTGCCAGAAGTCGCGCTCATCCGGAGAATAATCATCCCGGTGCTCTATCATCTTCCGCACAAACTCCACAGCCGGATTGTTTTTCTTCTTGTAGCGCTCGCGTTTCGGCTTCACCACCACTTCATTCAGTGCATAAGTGGTGGGGGCAAGCGCCACTTTTATACGCTCCCCGCGTGCCGGATGAATCAGCCGGGTGTATTCATTATAGCCCACGGCCGAGATTACCAGCCGTGCTTCCGGGCGATAGGTCTTGAAGGAAAATACCCCCTTGTCATCAGTCATCCCCCCCTCTGTGGTTCCTTTCAGATAGACCGAGGTATATGGCAACGGCTCCCGTGTCAGCGAATCCGTGACAACACCTTGCACTATATATTGCGCCCTCACAGGAAGTGCAATTATCTGCAACAGCAGAAATACCCTAATAAACAACCTCATACCTTACCCATCTATCATTCAGTGCGCAAAGGTACGGAAGAAAACTTTTTCTAAAAGTCCGGTTTTGCGGAATAAATGTTCTAAAAAACCACTTTTATTCAAAACACTTCCCGTTAAAACCCGTTGTATAGCGAATACGACTTACAAAAGACGTACAAACCGACCTAAATACTTAATTATGGAATGGATTTTCAACCAACTCAGAGAACGTCCCGAATTAGCCATTTTCCTCACTATTTTTCTGGGGTTCTGGCTGGGTAAGCTGCGTATCGGCAAGTTTACTTTGGGAACCGTCACCAGCGTGTTATTGGTAGGCGTAGTGGTAGGGCAACTGAATATTGCCGTACCCGGCCCTGTCAAGTCAGTGTTTTTCTTGCTGTTTCTATTTGCCGTAGGCTACAAGGTAGGCCCGCAGTTCTTTCGCGGACTGAAAAAAGACGGATTGCCCCAAGTGGCTTTTGCGGTGCTGATGTGCGTATCTGTTTTGGGAGTAACCTGGCTGCTTGCCCTACTCATGGGATATAACATGGGAGAAGCCGCCGGATTGCTTGCCGGCTCACAAACCATATCGGCCGTCATCGGCGTGGCCGAAGATACAATGGCAAACATGGGACTGGACGAAGCGCAACGGCAGAGCTACGTCAACATCATCCCCGTATCCTATGCCGTAACCTACATTTTCGGTACCGCCGGCTCGGCTTGGGTGCTATCGTCCATCGGACCGAAAATGCTGGGCGGACTGGATAAGGTGAAAGCCGCCTGCAAGGATTTGGAAGTCCGCATGGGCAACTCTCAGGCAGATGAACCCGGCTTCATTCATGCCGCACGCCCCGTCACTTTCCGCGCCTACCGCATCGAAAACGAATGGTTCAAAAACGGGAAAAGGGTCATAGACCTTGAAGTGTACTTCCAGCAACAGGACAAGCGCCTGTTTGTGGAACGGATACGCAAGGCAGGCGCTATCCGCGAGGTCAGCCCCAACGTGCAACTGGAAATAGGGGATGAAGTCGTACTAAGCGGACGCCGGGAATACGTTATCGGCGAAGAGGATTGGATAGGACCTGAAATACAAGACCAGCAGCTATTGGACTTCCCCGCAGAAAAACTGCCCGTCATGATTACCAAAAAGACCTTTGCCGGAAAGACCGTTTCGGCCATCCGCAACGAGAAGTTCATGCACGGTGTCAGTATCCGCAGCATCAGGCGTGCGGGCATCGACATCCCCGTCATGGCGCAGACCACCGTAGATGCCGGCGACGTGGTAGAGGTAGTGGGAACCAGGCAGGAAGTGGAAACAGCCGCCAGACGTTTGGGCTATATAGACCGTCCTACCAATCAGACTGATATGATTTTCGTAGGGCTCGGCATCCTTGTAGGCGGATTGTTCGGTGCACTATCCGTCCACATCGGCGGCGTACCAATCAGCCTGAGCACCAGTGGCGGAGCGCTGATAGCGGGATTGCTCTTCGGCTGGCTACGCAGCAAGCATCCCACTTTCGGACGCATTCCCGAACCGTCGCAATGGGTACTGAACAATGTAGGGCTGAACATGTTTATCGCCGTAGTAGGCATATCGGCAGGCCCCGGTTTTGTACAGGGATTTCACGATGTGGGTATCAGCCTGTTCCTTGTAGGCGCAGCAGCCACCACTTTCCCACTGATTATCGGGCTGTTGCTTGCCAGGTATCTGTTCAAGTTTCATCCGGCCATCGCATTGGGATGCTGTGCGGGCGCAAGGACCACTACGGCAGCCCTCGGAGCCATACAGGATGCCGTAGAGAGTGAAACGCCTGCGCTGGGCTATACCGTGACGTATGCCGTAGGCAACACCCTGCTGATTATATGGGGAGTGGTTATCGTCCTGCTGATTTAATGCCCTGAAGACTTTAAGCAGATTACCTAATAAGTAAAAACTGTTTTCAAGCTTACTAAAATCTTTCCGTCCGACAGCTGTCGGACGAAAATTCAACAATTGTCGGACGATAATTCAACAGCTGTCGGACGAATGGAAAACAATTATCGAACGAATAGATTTTAGCATACCTGGAATTAGTTTATGCCGACTGTCACTTTAATTATAACGCTTTTTAAAAACTAAACTTCAGATTATATGAATACAAAACTTTTAGAAAAGAAGATGGAGAATATCAGTCCCTTTGAACTGAAAAACCGTCTTATCGACATGGCAGATGAAAGCCTAAAAAAGACCGCCCGTACCATGTTGAACGCCGGGCGCGGTAATCCCAACTGGATTGCAACCACTCCACGCGAAGCCTTTTTCCTCCTGGGAAAATTCGGACTGGAAGAATGCCGTCACGTCATGTTCCTCCCCGAAGGCATCGCCGGCATCCCCGAAAAACAAGGTATTGCCGCCCGCTTTGAGCAATTCCTCAAAAGCAATACCTACCGGCCCGGAGCCAAACTGCTGGAACAAACCTACCACTACATGCTGATGCAGCATGCCGTCGACCCCGACAGCCTCGTATACGAATGGGCGGAAAGCGTCATAGGCAACCAGTATCCTGTGCCCGACCGCATCCTGCAATTCACCGAAATGCTGGTATGCGACTACCTGAATCAGGAAATGTGCGACAACCGTCCGCCTCGCGGAGCTTTCAACCTGTTTGCCACCGAAGGCGGAACGGCTGCCATGTGTTACATCTTCGATTCGCTGCAAGAGAATTTCCTGCTGGACAAAGGCGACGGCATCGCCCTCATGGTTCCCGCCTTTACACCTTATATAGAGATTCCCCAACTGGACCGTTACCGGTTCAAGGTGACCGAACTGCATGCCAACCGCATGAGCAAAGACGGGCTGCATCTGTGGCAATACAGTGACGAGGATATAGACCGGCTGAAAAATCCGGCCATAAAGGCTTTGTTTGTCACCAATCCGAGCAACCCTCCCAGCTATACGCTCAGCCCCGAAACAATGGCGCGCATCGTAAACATCGTAAAGGAAGACAATCCCAACCTGATGATTATTACGGACGATGTATACGGTACTTTCAGCCCGCATTTCCGCTCGTTTATGGCAGAAATTCCGTACAATACGCTTTGCGTGTACTCTTTCTCCAAATATTTCGGCGCTACTGGCTGGCGCAATGCCGTCATAGCGCTGCACGAATACAATGTATTCGACAGACAAATATCCCGATTGCCGAAAGAGAAGCGCGAAGCCCTCAACCGCCGCTATGCCACGCTGACCCTGCATCCCGAAAAATTGAAGTTCATAGACCGCATGGTAGGGGCCGCCGGCCGGTAGCCTTGGTATTCCACA
>OAVH01001423.1_pt1 | contig 12939 bp, 8 predicted proteins | sample 1495281 | NCBI WGS metagenome assembly OAVH01 (sample SAMEA2580082, study PRJEB22360) | human gut metagenome | biome: human gut; feature: human-associated habitat; material: faeces | place: Denmark | collected 2008/2010
GGATACCATGCTGCGGCGTTATCTGGACAGGAAGGTCTGCCATACGGGGGTGTATCCCACGCAGCACAGGCTTTTAATGGAGTTGTACAGGAATCCCAACTGCTCCCAGGTGGGATTGGCGGAGAAGTTTGATGTTTCGGCGGCCGCTATAGCAGTGTCTTTGAAGAAGCTGGAAAAGGGAGGCTATATTACCCGGCTGGCGGATGAAGCCGACAATAGGATCAACCAGGTAAGCGTGACGGAAAAGGGGAAGGAGGTCATCCATAAAAGCTTTCTTATTTTCGAGGAGACGGACCGGTGCTTTTTTGATGGCTTTTCGGATGAAGAAATGGCGCAGTTTTTGGATTTTATGGAACGGGCTTATAAAAATATGGCAGATGAGAACAGCCGCCTGGACGGGGAGGACAGTAAATGAAACGATATCTGAAGTACGTGAAGCCCTACTGGTATGCGTTTATTTTAGGGCCGATTCTTATGATTACAGAGGTGGCCGGCGAGGTTATCCTGCCTGCCTATATGGCCAGGATTATCAATGTGGGCGCGGCCAACAGGGATGTGCCCTATATTATCGGAACGGGGCTGACGATGATCGCCATTGCTTTCATTATGATGGGCGGCGGGATCGGCGGGGCCTGGGGTTGTTTCCAGCGGCATGATATCCATCAGCTTCGGCGCTGATCTGCGGAATGACTGTTTTAAAAAGGTGCAGAAGTTTTCCTTTGCAAATATTGATGCTTTTTCCACCGGTTCCCTTGTGACCAGGCTGACCAATGATATCACGCAGGTACAGAACCTGATTATGATGGGGTTAAGGATGATGCTGCGCGCCCCGGGAATGCTCATCGGAGCCATTATCATGGCTTTTTCCATGAACGCAAGGCTGGCCAGGGTATTTCTGATTATCATGCCGGTCATGATCATTGCCATTACAATCATTATGAGGACTGCTTTCCCAAGGTTTACCATCATGCAGAAGAAGCTGGATAAGGTTAACTCCAATATCCAGGAAACGCTGCAGAATGTGCGGGTTATTAAATCCTTTGTCAGAGGGGAATATGAAGAAAAGCGTTTTTCCGATTCCAATGAGGATTTAAAGGATTCCAGCCTGCGGGCCTTCAAGGTGGTTATCTTGCAGATGCCCCTCATGGCTTTTTTTATGAACGCAACCACGCTGGCAGTGGTATGGATGGGCGGAAAGCAGGTGCTTGTGGGGGATATGCAGGTAGGAAACCTGACAGCCTTTACTACCTATATCGTGCAGGTCCTCATGTCGCTGATGATGCTGGCCATGGTTTTTTTGCAAAGCTCCAGGGCGGTTGCCAGTGCCAGGAGAATCAACGAAATCCTTGATACGGAAATCGATTTGACGGACGAGAATGCAAAACAGACATCAAAAACGGTGCAGGAGGGGCGGATTGAGTTTCAGCAGGTTTCCTTCCGGTATTATAAGGACAGCCAGGAGAAGGTGCTTGACGATGTCAGCCTGACCATAGAGCCTGGCCAGACGGTAGGGATAATCGGCTCCACCGGCTGCGGCAAGACAACGCTTGTTTCCATGATTCCCCGGCTTTATGATGCGGATGAAGGAAGGATATTGGTGGACGGCGTGGATGTGAGAGATTATTCCCTGAAAAACCTGAGAAATGGCGTGGGCATGGTTTTGCAGAAAAATGTGCTTTTTTCAGGTACGATTGAGGAGAATCTGATGTGGGGCGACGAGGAAGCTTCGCAGGAGGCGGTACGTGCGGCCTCGGAAGCGGCACAGGCGGATGCCTTCCTGCAAACCTTCCCCGATGGCTATCAGACCCAGCTGGGCCAGGGCGGCGTCAATGTGTCCGGCGGCCAGAAGCAGCGGTTATGTATCGCAAGGGCTCTTTTAAAGCAGCCGAAAATCCTGATTCTCGACGACAGCACCAGCGCGGTGGACACGGCAACGGAGGCAAAAATCAGGGAAAGCTTTACCGGGACGCTGAAGGATACCACCAAGCTGATCATTGCGCAGCGCATCACCTCCGTCATGAATGCGGATCAGATCGTGGTTATGGATGAAGGAAGGATTGTAGGGCTTGGCAGGCATGAGGAGCTGCTGGCCGGCTGTGAGGCTTATCAGGAAATTTACTATTCCCAGATGGACAGGGAGGTGAGCGCATCATGAACGAGGCCAGAAAAGAAGCGTTGATCAGAAAATATTCCTATGCGGCGCAGCAGGCCGGCGCACAGGGAAAAGGTCCCGGCGGACCCAGGCCTGGAGGCCCCGGGCCGGGAAGAGGCCGTGGGCGGATGCCCGGAGGCAAGCCGAAGAATGCGGGAAAAACCATAAAAAGGCTGCTTTCCTATATCCAGGAGGAAAAATACAAGCTTGCGCTGGTTTTTACATGTGTCATAATTAATACCATTGCCATGCTGGCCGGTTCCTATATGCTGCGTCCCATCATAAACAGCCTGACTTCCGAAAATGGGAGCGCGGATAAGCTGCTGCATTCCCTGGTGATTATGGCGTGTATTTATGCGGTGGGAATCGTTGCCCAGTATTTGCAGTCCCGCGTGATGATTGGGATATCCCAGCATGCTATTTTTAAAATAAGAAATGAGCTGTTTGCAAAAATTCAAAAGCTGCCGGTCCGGTTTTATGATACGAACAACCACGGTGATATTATGAGCCGTTTTACCAACGACGTGGATGCGGTGGGGGAAATGCTGAACAATACCGTGGTCCAGATCATTTCCAGTATGATCAATGTTATCGGCACCTTCTGCCTGATGGTATATACCAATGTCTGGCTGACGCTGATTACCGTGGTTACGGTGCCGCTGATGATGCAGGCAGCGCGTTTTGTCACCATGCGCAGCCGCAGGTTTTACAAGGCACAGCAGGCGGCGCTGGGAACGCTGAACGGCTATATTGAGGAAACGGTAACGGGACAGAAGGTGGTCAAGGTATTCTGCCATGAGGAGATTGCGGAGGAGGAATTTTCTTATTTAAATTATGATCTGCGGGATAAGCAGATCATGGCGCAGTTTTTCGGAGGTATCATGGGGCCTGTCATGGGAAACCTGGGGCAGGTAGGCTATTCACTGACAGCCTGTATCGGCGGCATCCTCTGTGTGCTCAGGGGCTTTGATATCGGCGGGCTTACTGTGTTTGTGAATTATTCCAGGCAGTTCAGCAGACCTATTAATGAACTTTCCATGCAGATGAATACCATTTTTTCCGCGCTGGCCGGTGCGGAACGGGTTTTCTCCGTTATGGATGAGAAGCCGGAGCCGGAGGACGGACCGGAGGCGGTGCAGCTGACGAACTGCAGAGGCTATGTGCGGCTGGAGGATGTGACCTTTGGCTACAACCCGGATAAAACAATTCTGAAGGATATTTCCCTGTATGCAAAGCCGGGCCAGAAAATTGCCTTCGTAGGCTCTACAGGGGCCGGAAAAACAACGATTACCAACCTTATCAACCGTTTTTATGACATTGATAAGGGCAAAATCACCATTGACGATGTGGATATCAAAAATATCTCAAGGGATGACCTCCGCCGCAACATTGCCATGGTGCTTCAGGACACCCATCTTTTTACAGGGACGGTCCGTGAAAATATCCGTTACGGCAGGCTGGATGCCACGGATGAGGAGGTGGAGCAGGCGGCCAGGACGGCCAGCGCCCATTCCTTTATCATGAGGCTGGATAAGGGGTACGATACCATGATTGAGGGTGACGGGGCGAATTTAAGCCAGGGCCAGAGGCAGCTTCTGAACATTGCCAGGGCGGCGATTTCCAGGGCGCCCATTCTCATCCTGGATGAAGCGACCAGCTCCGTGGATACCAGGACGGAAAAACATATTGAAAAGGGGATGGACCGTCTGATGGCGGAGCGTACCACCCTGGTCATTGCCCATCGTCTTTCCACGGTCCGCAATGCCGATGCCATTATGGTGCTGGAGCACGGCGAGATCATCGAAAGAGGAAGCCATGACGACCTGCTTGCCATGAAGGGCAGATATTACGAGCTGTATACAGGAAAGAGCGAACTGGAATAATGGAAAAAGATATGATATAATTGCGCCATGCTGCAGACCGTGCCGGACAGCGCAGGAAGCGGAAACAAAACCGGCAGCTATCCGGAGCGTAAAGGAGGCTGCCGGTTTTTTCTGTCCATACTGTAAAAAGAAACAAAGCGGCCGGGGGAAGCGGTACGGCTGCAGAATAAAATGATTGGGTGATTGGAAATGAAGAATAAAAAGAATACCAAAGCCGCTGAAGCTGGCAAAGGCGCCAAGGCTGCAACGGCTTCCGAGGCTGCAAATGCTTCCAAGGCTGCAATAGCTTCCGAGGATGACGGAAAACGCGGCCCTGCGGGATTTTTCAGGGAGAATGCCCTGTTCTGCCTGCTTTTTTGCGGGATGGGGATTTATTACCTATGGCGTATGTTCTCGATTCCGCCCTGGTACGATGAACTTTATACCTATGAAAACTTTATTGACAGAGGGGTAATCTATTCCATGATTCATTGGCCGCTGCCGAATAACCATGTGTTTTTCTCTGCGTTGTCGGCGGTCCTGAACAAGCTGGGAAGCCCTTATATCGGGCTCAGGGGAATTTCCTTCCTGGCCTCCCTGGGCAGCTTGCTGCTTTTGTACCGTATTCTGCGCAAGGCTGTCCCTGCCAATCTGGCTGCGGCGGGCGCCGCGCTGTTTGCGGCAATGTATAATGTGGTGCAGCAGGCGGCCCAGGGGAGAGGCTATGCGCTTTCCGGTTTTTTCCTGCTGGCAGCGGTGAATTGCCTTTATGAAATCTGTGTACCTGATGCAGGCGGGATCAGTGGTGCTTTTGCAGGAACAGGGCAGGAATATGAAAAAGGCGGTCAGAAGGGTGAAGGCGGGATAAAGGAACTGCAGAAAATAAGCGGCAGGGAAATAAAAGGGCGGAAAATAGACCGACGCTTCTGGTATTATGTAGGATTTGCGGCATGCTTAACGGGCGGGCTTTATACGATTGCCAGCAATCTGTACTGGGTGGTTCCGGTGTGCATGGCAGGAGGGCTGTATCTCCTTTTTTCAGGGAAATACAAGACGTTGTTCCGGCTGATAGGGGCTTCTTTGGCAGCAGCTTTGGCAACCTTTGGGCTGTATACGATTATCTGGCTTGCTATTGGCTCCAATTTCCTTGTAAAGGAGGAAGCGGGACCGTTTTTCGGGAAGGGGCATTTTTATGTGCTGATGCACGCTCCGTTTGCCGCTTTTTCCAGGGGCATGCAGGCGATGCTTTCTGATCCGAATATTCAGAGTATTGACAGAAGCCGTTTTAACAGTGAATTCATCCAATACCTGGAGCGGGTTGCGAATCAGGTGTATCCAAACGGCGGACGTATTTTACTTGTGCTGACAGCGGCAGGGCTGGTTCTTGCGCTTCTGTTGGGTGTCAGGGCATTTTGGAGGAAGGATATGCCTGTGTTTTTCCTCGCTCTTTATACGGTGGTTCTGACCGTTATGGTGCCGGTTTTTCTGACGGTGCAGTGTGTGTTCCCGTATCTGCGGGTTTTTACCTATATGGGAAGCGTTCTGGCAATGCTGTTTGTGCTGATGGTGTATGCTGTGGCTGATATCGTGCGCAGCCTTGCGGAAAAAGGAAAAGGGGCGCAAGTCCCGGCGCGTGTGGGCAAATGGGCGGCCTTTGTGTTTGCGGCGGCTGGTATTTTATTTTCGGTGTACAGCTGCAGGCTGCCTGAATATAATGCGGGCTATGACAGCAGGGATAATCATATTTATGCGGCCCTGAAACAGCTTGATGAGCAGGAGGCGGATACGGTTCTTGTAGGCGACGTATACGCCAGGCTGAATCTGTATTTCCATATTCAGAGGTGCAGAGGGAAGGAACTGGTTATGGATTATGAGCAGCCGGATTATGTGCTCATGGATAAGGTGCAGACCGGGCTGGAAGGGGAGGCGCTGGTGTGGCCGTATGAGATGAATACGCAGGATTTTCCGTGGGAGTGGATAGAGGAGCATATGGAGGTTGTCTTTGAGGACGATTCTTATATTGCATATCAGGTGGTGAAATAGGAATAGCCTGGATTTTCTTGACGGAATCATACATCGATCAGATTCAGGCGCAATGTAAATAAATGCACTTCATTTATCAGGAAGCCGTTGGCTTTATAATGGCGGCTTAAATATGTTTGTTTTTCAAATGCTCATCAAATAAAACCACCTGAATTCAGGTGGTTTTATTTGATGACATGAAAAAAGCCCGTAATCTACGGGCTTTTCATAAGCTGCTGACGGGAATCGGACCCGTGACCTCCGCACTACCAATGCGACGCTCTACCGACTGAGCCACAGCAGCATTCCGGTATCCTGCGAGGTGTTTCTCGCTGTCACCGAAAGCTAGTATAGCATGACAAAATCTGTTTTGTCAACAATAAATTTCATTTTTTTTATTTTTTGTTTTTGGAGAGTTATCAAAGGAAAAAGCATATAGCAATCAGAATGAACCCGGGCAAACAGAAAAAATATATACGGCATAAAATTTTGTCAAGTAACATGACATACTGTTGTCGTGTTACTTGTGTTATTCTGTGTGCAGATAGGAGGTATAAAATTATGATTGAATCAAGATGCGGCCTGCTGTGCAGTGAGTGCAAGTACCGGGAACAGATGGGATGTAAAGGATGTGTAAATATAGACAAGCCTTTCTGGGGCGATGCCTGTCCTTTAAAATCATGCTGTGAAGGGAGAAAACAGGAGCATTGCGGCAGCTGCCCGGAGTTCCCCTGCGAAGTGCTTAATCAGTTTGCATATGCCGAGGAAGAGGGAGACAATGGAAAAAGAATTGAGCAGTGCAGGCAATGGCAGACACAACAGCAAGTCAAAATGAAAAAAGAATATTCATCTGTCCTACAGTGATTCAAAGGGATTTTATGCGATATTGTCAAGCGTCAATAAAAAAGGGCATTTATATCAGACTATAAAAGAAAAAAGCGAAGTGGTTCTTAATTTCCCATCTGCTGATGTATATGAACTTTGCCTGGCAACCATCAAACATAATGGGTTTGAGGATGACGAAATTGCATTATCAGGACTTACTGCAAAACCAGCGTCAAAGGTTGATGCACCGGTTATAGAAGAGTGCTTCATGAATTTGGAGTGTAAATATTTATGGGAACGGGAAATAACTGAAAACAGCCCCCATGTATTAATGTGCCTGGAAGTGGTCAATGTATGTGTGGATGAACAGCATCTGGACGAAACGAAGCAGGGACGATATGGCGGAAACGGTTTGCTTTATAATATTCACTATCCTATAAATCCGGAGGATTTTACCGGAAAATCACACGATTGGATTGCAGTTCTGACAAAGTATAAGGATATGGGTGAATATTGATATTAGAGAACCGCGGTTCCGGAATTACATAGGAAAAATAAAATTGCAGCAGCGCCTGAAAGTTATAAAGCGCTGCTGAACCAGATGGATAAATGGGCGGCCATGCAGGGGCAGTCCGTTTATGGCACCAATTCACAGGAACAATCCTGGAATATTAATCAGGGACAATTTTCTGATTCTTCAGATATTGTCTGTAAACTGCACCGGGTGGAAATAGATTGGGATAAAGCATCCTCTTCATGCAGTTCAAAATAGTCCCCGAATATAAATTCGATATGTCTGCTGACAACGTCTGAATTGCCGCATTTAAAAATATCGTAACTGTTCAGTACCCCTCACAGTTACTGCTAAAATCCATCCTAAATCGCCTTTGGCGATGGATTTTAGCACTCTTGAATCACTTTCTTACGGTCAACGCAGTAAATGCGCTGACCTGCTGAACAGTTACAAAATATCAACATAATATACAATACTGGAAACATCTTCACTTAAATCATAGTCTGCAGAGTTGTCTCTTTCTATGATAAAGGGTAAGTTTTCTAAAATCTGATTTAACTCGTCTGAATTTATCATTAGAACCCCTTCCATTTAAATATATGCCGCTGAAATCGGCGGATTTTACCTTTTTTACTGTATTGATGATAGATTTTACAGAAAGGCAGTAATGTTAAGATATGTCTTTTATTTCTTTCGGTGCAACAGCGGTTCGCGGTCTGTCTGTGCATTCCGGGATTTAGCAGCTGGGGGGCGGGTGACTCAGGTGAAGAGAGTAACTGTATGATGGTTTGATGTATGAAGATTTAGAGCATGAAACGAGTGGTATTTGAGAATTTTACAGAACAGGCGGTGATTTACCTTTAAATATGCTATGATGTATTCATCAAAGATAAGAGAAGAAAGGGACCGGAAAAATCATGAAAATGATAGAACAACTGCTTGCTCAGGAAAGCGGTTATTTTACAGATAGATCCGTTCTGGAGATAGCATGCGGAGGTGCTGAACTGACTATTCTGGCGGCGCGTACTGCTAAAGAGGTATATTGTATTGACATAGAAAGAAAAAGAGTGCCGACTGTGCTGAATGAAATTGATAATGTGTATTTTAAGATAATGGATGCCTGTAATATGGAATTTAATAAAGATAAGTTTGATACTGCCGTAATCTGGAACGCGGTAGGGCATCTTGATAATCTGCCCCGGGTTATTTCCGAGAGTATGAGAGTTCTTAAGCCAGAAGGTGTTTTGCTTATCTGCGCAAGCTGGAAGCTGGACAAAGTGATTATGGAAGAAAGCCTGCTGCCATTTTTAGATGAGCGGCATTATAGCTACATAGTTAAGAATGGAAAATTTGATGTTATTGTTATAAAAAAGCTGTAATGATAATGTTGCCTTATACAGATAATTTCAGGTATATAACTCTAATATGCTCTTAAGGATGTTATCAGCTTATTTGTCATCGATTCCATGTTGACAAGCACTATCCATTAATGATACCATACAACTAAATATGAATCGTTTCATAACTATTTCAACCACATAAGCGGGCAGTTCGATTTGCCTGCTTTTTTAAGGAGGGAAAGCGTATGTTTTATGGGAGCCTCAGCGGCCTGCCCCTGCTGAAAAAGGGAAAAAGCAGAAGCATTAACTGGGAGAACCGGACGGGAGAAAAAGGAAAGGGAGGGATGGCGGCCAGTGATTTGGGGCCTTCCAGGAAAGGCTCACCCTGTATTCCGGGACTGGAGCCGGGAGAAACCGTGACGCTGGCCGAAATAGACGGTCCCGGCGTGATACAGCATATCTGGATTACGGTGACTGACAGGACAAGCGACAGAAACCGCTATATTCTCCGGGATCTTGTGCTGCGTATGTATTGGGACGGGGAAGAAAGCCCTTCTGTGGAAAGCCCGCTGGGAGATTTTTTCTGCTGCGGCTTCGGCGTGTCCTATCCGGTAAATTCCATGCCCATAGCGGTGAATCCCACCAGAGGCTTTAACAGTTATTTCCCCATGCCTTTCAGGAAAATGGCTAAAATCACTATTGAAAACCAGTGTGATGAGACAGTAAATGCTTTCTTTTATCAGGTGGATTATTGCCTTCTGGATGAACTTCCGGAAGATACCGGGTATTTTCATGCCAGCTGGAGAAGAGCGCGTCTGACGGAAAAAGGAAAGGATTATGTGATTCTGGACGGCGTTAAGGGACGCGGGCAGTACGTGGGTACCTATATGGCTCTGACAACGCTGGAACGCTACTGGTATGGGGAAGGCGAGGTGAAGTTTTATATCGACGGGGATGAAGAGTATCCCACGATATGTGGAACCGGGACGGAGGATTATTTCGGCGGGGCATGGAGCTTTGCCACGCAGGAGAACGGACGTACGGTGGAGAACACCTATTGTACGCCGTTCCTGGGCTATCCGTACTATTCCCACCATGACACCTTTCTGCATAATGATTACCACAACGACGACCAGATGCCCCAGAGAAGCTTTTACCGTTGGCACATCATGGATCCTGTCCTGTTTGAGGAGGATTTGAAGGTGACTGTCCAGCAGATTGGGGTGTATCACGGAGGCCTGTTTGAGAGACAGGACGATGTGGCTTCCGTAGCCTACTGGTATCAGGCCGAGCCTCATCAGCCCTTCGGAAAGCTGATGGAAAGAAAAGAACGGTGGCCAAGATAGCGTGGCGGCCAGAGTACAGGCAGCAGCCAAAAGAAAGAACGGTTATCAAGTATTAAGGAGAACGCAGATGAGCAGAGAATTGGATAAGGCAAGAGAATATGAAGCCGGGAAGAAGGAGCAGATACCGTCGGAACAGAAATGTGTATTTCACCTGACACCGCCGGTGGGCTGGATCAACGATCCCAATGGATTTTCCAGGTATCAGGGCGAATATCATTTGTTTTACCAGTACTATCCCTATGGCACTTCCTGGGGCCCCATGCACTGGGGGCACCAGAAAACAAAGGATTTTATCAAATGGGAGCTGGTTCCCTGCGCCCTGGCGCCTGACACGGAATATGACGGGCAGGGCTGTTTTTCAGGGAGCGCGGTGGAGCACGACGGAAAACATATCCTGATGTATACCAGCGTCTATGACAGGCTGCAGGAGGACGGAACACATAAAATAAGGCAGACCCAGAGTATTGCCATAGGCGACGGCGTCAACTACGAAAAGCTGTCCTGCAATCCGGTTATCAAAAGTAATGCCCTGCCTGAGGGAAGCTCTGTGGTGGATTTCCGCGATCCGAGAATATGGAAGGAAAAAGATACCTTTTATTCCGTAATTGGAAGCCTGGACGCGGATGGAAGCGGGTAGCTGGCCCTGTTTTCTTCGGCGGATGCCGTGAAATGGCAGTTTAAAAGCATTCTTGACGCCAACGGCGGCAGATATGGAAAGATGTGGGAGTGCCCGGATTTCTTCCCGCTGGACGGCAGCCATGTGCTCATTGTTTCGCCGCAGTTCATGAGAGCGGAGGGGCTGGAATTCCATAACGGGCATAATTCCATATATTTTGTGGGAAGCTTTGATGAGGAAAACGGTAAATTCAATAGAGGCAAGGCAAAAAGCCTGGATTTCGGGATGGATTTTTATGCGCCGCAGACGGTGGAAACTGCAGACGGCAGAAGGGTGATGGTCGGCTGGCTGCAAAGCTGGGATAATTATCTTACCCCGGAGGAGTTTGAGTGGTCCGGAATGATGACTGTTCCCAGAGAACTGAAGCTTAAGAGTGGGAAACTGATACAGAATCCTGTCAGGGAACTGGAAAATTACCGCAGGAATGAGGTTGCCTGCAGGGATGTGAGGCTGTGTGAGGCGGACGGCCAGCGCAGGCTTCCCGGAATCAGCGGAAGAGTCCTGGATATGACGCTGGACGTGGACGTGCGCAGGGCCTCATCCTTTACAGTTCATCTGGCTTCAGACGGAGATTATGTGACTACAGTAAGCTATGATGTGAATCAGGGGACGCTGACCACAGACAGAACCTACAGTGGGCAGCGCAAGGACATGATCTGCAGCCGGACCATGTATGTGGACCAGAAGGATGGCTGTATTCGGCTGAGAGTGCTACTTGATAAATATGCGCTGGAGCTTTTCGTGAATGATGGGGAGCAGGCGATGACCTCTTTGCTGTATACGCCTCTTGAAGTGGATGGAATCGCCTTTTCCTGTACGGGAGAAGCTGTGTTTGACATAACAAAATACGATATTATTGTATAAATCAGGCAGCGGTTTGCATATGCAGCTGCCGGACAGCAGGATGACAGAGGGAAAAAAGGTCCCGGGAGATTGGCGATGGCCGCCATGGAGCTCCCGGGACTTTTTATTTTTCCAATTGCATTTACTGATTTACTGGCCGGGTGTTCCGGCCTGCTGGTCCTGTTGCTGCTGAAGCGCATGGGCATTCTGCAGGGCCATAATCTGAGAATTCAGGTTGTCGATTTCCTGCTGCGCCTGGGTGATTGCGTTCTGCGCCGCTGCCTGGCTGTCAGGATCGGTTGCCGCCGCTGCCTGCTGCTGGGCATTGAGAAGCACTGCCTGCGCGTTCTGCAGGGCTGCCTGCAGGTTTGCCATCTGTACATCGTAATTGGCCAGCATATGCCTTGCATCCAGCTCCAGCTGCTGCTGGGCGATTATCGCATTGGCATTGGGATCAGCGAAGAATGCGGCATTATGAGGACACTGGTTGGCTGCCGTACCGTCCGCGTTCTGGTTAACATTGCCGCTGAGCGCAGCATCCAGCGCAGGGGTCATGGTTACCGTACCGGGCACGCCGAAAGGACAGAATTCCGTGGCGGGCAGGCCGGAATATTCACATACCATTCCCTGATAGTGTACGTCGCAGGTTTCCGTGGGCACCGTTCCCTTGGCAAAATACTCCGTTTTCAGAGTCTCATCACACATACCCGGAATCGGCAGCTTGCCGGACTGGGAACATACGGTGGCGGTAACGATATCCGCAGGTACATTAAAGGCCTTGTTTTCCAGATTCTCGTGTATCTTGCTCATAGTGGCGCGCCATAAGGTTTTCGCCAGGTTCCTTTCACCGTTCTTGCCGGAAAGCTTGGCGTTATTGTCATAGCCTGTCCAGGTGGTGCAGGTGTAGTAAGGCGTGTAGCCTGCAAACCATACATCGTTGTAATCGGAGGTCGTACCTGTTTTTCCTGCAATGGACATGCCGCCGAAGTTGACGCTTGTGCCGGTACCGGAGGTAACAACATCCACCATGGCGTCCGTCAGAAGGAAGGAGGTGCTTTCCTTGATAACCTGACGGCTTTCCCCTGCGGTGTTGTCAATCAGGATATTTCCGTCGTGATCCACGATTTTGGTATAAAGCTTGGGCTTAATATAGGTGCCGCCGTTTGCAATAGTAGCATAGGAAGCATTCAGCTCCATGTTGGTAACGCCATGGGTGATGCCGCCCAGGGCAAGTGACTGCTGAATATCGGAAAAAATCTGTCCGTTACGTTCTTCGCTTTCCACCAGGGTGGTAAAGCCGAAATTCTGAAGGTAATCATATCCCAGCTGCGGCTTGATGGAGGTCAGCGTCTTAACCGC
>OAVH01001424.1_pt1 | contig 12920 bp, 12 predicted proteins | sample 1495281 | NCBI WGS metagenome assembly OAVH01 (sample SAMEA2580082, study PRJEB22360) | human gut metagenome | biome: human gut; feature: human-associated habitat; material: faeces | place: Denmark | collected 2008/2010
AAGCCAATCCGATTTGGGATTGGCATCATAAAACAACCAGTTTCACGGATTCAGGAAAATTGATTTGAAGATGGAGATGCATTATAATTTTTGCAGGAAGGTATTGACTCTCACATCATGAGAGGCAGTAGAGTGATATTGAGCTCAAGAATGTACAAAACCATGGAGGTACGAAATGTTAAAAATAGGTGATTTTTCAAGATTATCCAGAGTCAGTATCCGAATGCTGCGCTATTATGATGAGGTGGGACTGTTAAAGCCGGAAAAAGTCGATGATTTTACTGGTTATCGTTATTACAGTGAAGAACAGCTTCTTATCATGGGAAAAATCAATGCTCTGAAAGATATGGGATTTGGAGTAAGTGCGATTACAGAGATTATGAAAAGCAGCAATCCAAAAGAAATTGAGCAGATTTTTCTGGTGCAGAAGGCTCAGCTTTTAGAAGAAGTAAAGGATCTCAACCATAGGATACGTTTTCTGGATACAGCCATAGAAAGGCTGAGGAAGGACGAGATTATGAAGTATGATTGTATTATTAAACAGATGCCTGAGAGATATGTTGCCAGTGTAAGAAAGGTGATTCCAAAATATGAAGAGGAAGGAAGACTCTGGCACATCCTGTTTTCTGAAACTGCAAAGTCTGGAATGATTCCATGTGGTCCGGCAATGGCGAAACTCCATGATAAGGAGTACAAGGAAAATGATGTTGATGTAGAAGTTCAGATTGAAGTAAAGGGACATTATGAGAATACAGAAAATGTCACATTCTTCACAGAACCGGAAATGACAGTAGCAAGTGCTACTTTTAAAGGATCTTATGAACAGTTTTCTGATGTGTATGCATCTCTGGCGGCGTGGGTTTCAGAAAATGGATATAAATTTGCAGGACCAATGATTGATGTGTACCATGTGAGTCCGAATGATACACGAAATCCGGATGAATTTGTGACAGAAATATGCTGTCCTGTTCATCAGATTTAAAGAAATTATAGTAGGTAGAAAGATTTTTGGAACATCTGTCAATTGTGGCAGGTGTTCTTTTTATGCATGGAATTAGGAGGTGTTGCTTTTGTACCCAGTAAGTGAAGCGTTCCTGTCAGCGGTGCAGGAGAACACAAGAAGATATTACTGGACTGGAAGAATTACCACAAAGGCAGGTGTGGTACATGAGTTTACAGAGAAGGATATTGTAAAGGGAAGCGGATACATTTCTTCCCAGTGTTGTGGAAATACAGAAATGGAACTTGGTACGGTGTATGCTGCAGAAATGGGGATTACACTATTTTCTGAAATCGACAGATACACACTGGAAGATGCATTGGTGGAATTGTTCTATCATCTGTTGGTGAGAGAAGCATATGAAACTGTCCCGATGGGGATTTATGAAATCAGTGAAGCCAACCGTACTATCCGATGTCTGGAGATTAAGGCGTATGATTATATGCTCCGATTTGAAAAGGATTTCAATATCACGGAGACGATAGGAAATGCATATGAAATCATCATGCTCTGCTGTAAGGCGTGCGGCGTGGAGTTTGCACATACCCAAGCAGAGATTGAATCCATGCCGAATGGTTCAGAGGTGCTTTCCATTTACAGTGAAAACGATATTGAAACCTACAGGGACGTGCTGTTTTATATCGGTCAGGTTCTTGGAGGTTTCTTTTGTATTAACCGTGAGGGAAAGCTAGAACTGCGTAAGTATGGAAATGAGCCAGTTATGAACATCAGCAACAAACAGAGGTTTTCCAGCAGCTTTTCTGATTTTATTACCAGATACACAGCAGTCAGTTCCACCAATATGAAGACCCAGACAGCAGAATACTATGCGTTGGAAACAGATGACGGACTGACTATGAATCTCGGTGTGAATCCATTTCTCCAGTTTGGTGTGGATGAGACAAGGAAAGAACTGTGTGAACAGATTCTGGCAGACATTTCCGTGATTAAATATGTACCTTTTGATTCAGAAACCATTGGCAATCCGGCACTGGATTTGGGAGATGTACTTAAGTTCAGCGGCGGTCACGCAGATGAGGAACAGATTACCTGCATCACGTTCTCGCAGTGCAGAATTGGTGGAAAACATTCTTTGAGATGTGTGGGAAAAAATCCGAGACTTGCAAAGGCAAAGTCAAGGAATGATAAGAACATTTCCGGGCTTTTGAATCAGGTGGATGCCGGAAAGATTGGGATTCATACATTTTCCAATGCGTCTGCTTATACTCTGGCAGATACAGACACAAAGATTATCAGTATCGAATTTGCCACAACGGAAGAAAATCATGCCCAGTTCTTTGGACAGGTGGTTGTGAATGCGGTGGCATTGCAGACGGAGCATACCGAAAGTGCCAAAGGCACCATCACGATTCCAATGGCGGAGACGGATACAGAAACAGGAGAAGTGATAGAAAAGCTGTTATCTGTGGAAGTGGAACTTCCTGTTACATGGTCGGAGGATGGAAAGGTGTTCTGTTATGTGACCTTTGAACTGAATGATTCCGTGATCACAGTACATTGCCCGGTGGAAACATGGCATAGTGGGAAACACATTCTTTCCTTATATTATCCGATTGAAAGTGTGGTGCCAAACATTACAAACACATTTAATGTGTATTTGCGAATGGAAAACGGAACAGGTACGGTTGGAATCGGAGATTGCATTGCATCCATCAGCGGTCAGGCAATGGCAGCGGCTGCAGCATGGGATGGAAAGATTGAGATTGAGGAAAAGGTTGGAAGATTTGTGATTGGCGGTGGAATAGATGCAAAGGGCATTACGGATACGGTTGCAACACAGATCATTGAATATGTGCAGAGAAGTTATACAGATCAGGTACAGGGAAGAACTGCGATTGGTGCATTCTGCTGTCCTGTGACTGTGGAATAGGAGGTCTATATGAAATTGAAAGGAACAGCAGTCATTGAACTGACGGATGTGAATACCAATGAGGTTGAAACTTATGTGGAAGAGAACATGGTGACGAATGCGGTAAATAACATTCTGGGATTTAATCCGATGGCTGTGTTTTATTGTGAGGAGGAATACAATACCGGCATTGTCTGGACAGATAATCTCTTGCCGATCTGCCCGAACATGATTGGCGGCATTCTGCTTTTTCCAAAGGCGTTAGAAGAAAATGCAGATAATTTGTACGTGCAGTCTGACAATCTGCCGGTGGCTTATGCATCCAATGATGTCAATTCAACGGCGAATACAGCAAGGGGAAGCTTGAACCTGACAGAGAGCAAGGCACTGGATAATGGGTATAAATTTGTATGGGAGTTTACTGCCAGCCAGGGCAATGGAACGATTGCGGCAATGGCTCTTACCAGTGCTCTGGGTGGTCAGAATGGATTTGGCAGCAGTGTTGCAGATGCCAGTACCTTTTTACAGTTGAAAGAAGTGGACATTGGAAATCTTGGTCTGGAAAAGCAGATGGTGTTGTTTGAAACAGCGGAGGTGGATTTTGAAAATGATATTTTGTATTCCATCACATTTGAGGATTCCAGTGTGCGTGTGCGAAAAATACGTATTCCTATTTTCAGTATCGGATTGAATGAAAATATCAATGATTCTACTTATATGGTATTGGAAGATAAGGTGATTCCGGCATCAACATTTCAGTTCTTAGGCAGTTACACGTTATATGGAGAATTTCTGGATGGCCAGGACGGATACTGGTATGGATTTTCCAATGAAGAAAATTCTTCTGGGGATGCAATCATGCTCTGGGTGAAGATTTCCAAAACGGATTATTCCATTGAGGAAGGTTCGTGGACGTTATCCAATGCATACCTGCAGGCAGTAGGCGAGAGGGCAACGGATTCCAGTTATCCAGAAAGAATCTGTAACTGTTGCATGAGAAATGGGTATCTGTATGTACCTTCTTATAATAAGAAGGGAATCTATAAGATCAATGTCAGCAATTCTGCGGATGTGACGTTGATTGAGTTCGGCTTTACGTCTGGTGGTAATCCGCTGTGTGAATCGGGAACCTGTGAATTGTATATGACGCTGATAGGGGATTTGATCATCGGTGCGGATTTCCAGATTACGGCGGATGATACGGTCATCAAGACTAAAGGAAATGAAAGGCTGAATCATACGGCAACACCGCTATTTCAGTATAAACATTTCCTGTTAGGCTGGGGTGGCAGTTATGGAAATGAGTATAGGACCATGTATCTCTTGACTCCGTATCTGGCAACTATTAACAATTTATCCTCAGCGGTGGTAAAGACCACGGATAAGACCATGAAGATTACCTATACGCTGACGGAAGAAACAGAATAACTATTGATGAAAGGCGATTGTCCATAGTGGCAGTCGCTTTTTCTATACAAAAATTTAAGGAGGATTTTCGTTATGAAAGAGTTTTGGAATGTGATTCAGATGGTGTTCACTGCGGTGGGCGGATGGCTCGGTTATTTTCTGGGCGGTTATGATGGCCTTTTGTATGCACTGGTCGTGTTCATGGTGGCGGACTATATCACAGGAGTCATGTGTGCGGTTTCTGACAAGAAACTGTCCAGTGCAGTTGGCTTTAAGGGCATCTGTAGGAAGGTACTTATTTTGATGCTTGTAGGCATTGCAAATCTTCTGGATGTACAGGTCATTGGAACGGGTGCAGTATTAAGGACTGCTGTGATTTTCTTCTATCTGTCCAATGAAGGTGTGTCTTTACTGGAGAATGCGGCGCATCTGGGTTTGCCGATTCCGGAGAAGTTAAAGGCAATTTTGGCACAGCTCCATGACAGGGCAGAAGGGGATGGTGATGACAATGAAGTTGGTTAAGAGTTTATTGACAAAGAATCCGTGCTATAAAGCCGAAAAGAAGATTACAGTAAAGGGGCTTATGCTCCATAGTGTAGGGTGTCCTCAGCCGAGGGCATCCGTTTTTATTAACAGTTGGAACAGGGCAGATTATGATAATGCCTGTGTTCATGCATTTATTGATGGGAATGACGGAACTGTGTATCAGACACTTCCGTGGAATCATCGAGGATGGCATTGTGCATCCGGTAAAAACGGTTCTGGGAATAATACTCACATCGGAGTAGAGATGTGTGAACCAGCTTGTATCAAATATACTGGTGGTTCGACTTTTACCTGTTCCGATAAGGCGACTGCAAAAGCTGTGGCAAAGCGAACTTATGAAGTTGCTGTGGAATTGTTCGCCATGCTCTGTAAAGAATATGACCTGAATCCGACAGCAGAGGGTGTTATTATCAGTCATGCAGAAGGGCATAAAAGAGGAATTGCAAGTAATCATGGAGATCCGGAACATCTTTGGAGACAGCTTGGTATGGGATATACAATGGATGGATTCCGTAAGGATGTAAAGGCTGCCATGAAAGAAACAGTATCCGGTACACAGGCAACAGTATTTGCAAATCTTTCTGAAAAGGAAGTGATTGCAAAGGTTGGGGCATTATTTACTGCTGATCAGAAGAAAAGCGGCATTCTTGCATCAGTGTCTCTGGCTCAGTTCATTTTGGAGAGTGGATACGGCAAGAGTGAACTTGCCCAGAATGCCAATAACTGTTTTGGCATGAAGAAATCTTTATCCGGTAACACATGGAGTGGTTCAGTATGGGATGGAAAATCTGTGTACACAAAACAGACGAAGGAGCAGAATGCAGATGGTTCTTATGAAACCATTACAGCAGATTTCCGTAAGTATGCGTGTGTGGAAGATTCTATTGCTGACCACAGTGCCTATCTGCTTGGTGCCATGAATGGCAGTAAGAAGAGGTATGAGGGCATTGCCGGAATGACGGATTATAAGAAGGTGGTGCAGCTCATCAAAGATGGTGGGTATGCCACAAGCCTTACTTATGTGGAGAAACTATGCTCCATCATTGAGAAGTGGAATCTGACACAGTATGATGTAAAAGAGACTACTACAGAAACAGAGAAGTGGTACAGAGTCCGTAAGAGTTGGGAAAATGCAAAGAGCCAGAAGGGTGCCTATAAGGTACTGAAGAATGCCAAAGCATGTGCAAATAAGAATGAAGGGTATTCTGTTTATGATTGGAATGGCAATGTGGTGTATGCACCATCAAAGTCATCTGAGCCGGAGCAGAAAAAGGTTTCTTACCGTGTGCGTGTCAGCATTAAGAATCTGAATATCAGAAAAGGTCCTGGTACACATTTTGCAAAGACAGGAGCATATACCGGAGTGGGTGTGTTTACTATTGTTGCAGAGAGTGTAGGGCTTGGTTCTGAAAAAGGATGGGGCAAGCTGAAAAGCGGTGCCGGATGGATTAGTCTGGATTATGCGAAGAAAATATAATATGTAGTGAATTGACCTGTGAGTGCTGGTTGTGGTGCTCGCAGGTCTTTTTTATTTATTTTTCAAAATAAATAAAAAAGTATTGCTTTGCCCTAAGGACAATGTTGTATACTGATGATATCAGGAGGTGATTCAGATGGGGTATAAGGTGAAATGGGTTGAGGAAAATCTGGGAGTGACAAGAAAAGCACTTCGTGGATTTGAGAAAGCCGGTCTTATGCCGGAAAATAAAGATAGACAGTATCGAGATTATGACGATGATGATATCGATCGTATATGGACCATCAGAGTATTACAGGGAATGGGATATTCTCTTAAAGAGATTGCAGACATGGTTACTGATGAGGATTTTGATTTTGATGATTCTATAGCTCAAAAGGTTTTGGAGTTAGAGGAAGAGAAAAAGAAAATCGAACGTCATTTAGGCTATGCAAGGACAATCAAGTTAACAGGTAGATTTCCATCAAGACCAAAGAAAATGGGTAAAGTGAAATTTGAAGAATTTCAGAATAAAGCCATCGAAGGGTGGAATATTATGGATGACCCTCAAAGTACAGAGTATGCAAAATTGGCGGAGACGATTTTATCAAAATCACCTGAGGAATGGGATAATACCGATTTGGGTCGTATGATTTCCAGTTTGGAATCGGTGTTGACTTTAGATGTGGACCTACTTTTAGCAGAATATGTTCTCCCCAAAGCAATTATTAAGAAACGGAATTTAGGGGCTGATCATCCTGATATTCAGTTCATGATTAAAATGATATATGAAAATCAGAATGCTTTAGGAGCTGTATATGGTATGGAAGGAGATATGACAGTTAAACAATTTTCGAGATTTTATTCATCGAGTTATTTATCTGGTGATGTTGCAAAATTGAAAACTCGTGACTATATCAAAGAAGAATGTGAATTTATAGCTGAGGCAGTTGCAATCTTTGGTGGATATAAAAATTATGATGAATTGATAGAAGAAGAACTACGATACGGTAGATAAAAGAAAGGTATGGTAAGAAATTATGAGTAATTTGGGAGGATATCAATGGCTTACTACAACTGCTAAGAAAGTTGGAGGCCCTAGAAATTTGGTGCTGATAATCGCTGGTACTGGAGCCGCAACATATAAGGGCGGTGAGATTCTTGTGAAGAAGGGTATAAAAGCCATTAAAAAGAAACGCATGGAGAAGAAAGAAGTAGCAAAATCTAATATCAGACAGTATGAGGTGAAAACGTCCGGTGTTAGTAATGAGGGCTTAACATTCAAAATAGGTGAATATTTCAAAGTTTTGGAAGCCGATGGAGATGCTGTGTTGATTGAAAAAATAGGAGATGAAAATAATCCTTATTTTGTATCAGCGGAGTTATTGAAAGACATATCAGATTATAAAAATTAGGAGGATTCGACATGGGATTTTTTGGTGATTTGTTCAAAAGTGAATTTGAAAAATGGGTTGAAAATGCTTCTCATGAAGAACTGTCAAATGCTTATGAAGATGAAAGACAGCAATGGATAAAAGAGGGATTTAATGGAGGAACGGGGGAAAAGACAGCTAAAATGAATAGACTCAACAAGGAAATCAGTAAACGTGTAGCAGAAGAATGGGAAAATGATCCTAGACGTAATAAAGACCCAAATTACCGATGGACTGATGCTAATAGATGGGATAAGGATTGATTACATAATCCTATTCTTAAACTAGCTAATAACATAATAGTAAGTGTGCCTGTGGAATAATACCTACAGGCATATTTTTTTGTCAAGGTTAAAATCCACACCATTTTCTTTGCCTGTGACATAGGAGGAAATCCCTCACTATGTTTTGGAGGTGCAGTCATGGTTCCGGAAGAAGTTGTAGAAAAATATGATAGGGAAATGGATAGGAGAACGAGGCAGAATCTGGAGCGTTTTGCGGAGTTTATGGCGAGAATGATTGAAAAGTATGGTCATAAGGTTCTGGCAGAAATGGAAAGAGAAGAAGCGGAAAAACAGCAGAATGGACAGTAAGGAAATGCGTCGATTATTTTTTTGTAATCGGCGCATTTTGCCCGCTGACGCAAAGGGAAAAGTGCGTTATATTGTAGATCCAAGGATGGATGACGAACATTCCTTGGGCAACCGAAAAGGCGGTGATAGATTGAAAAAGAAGAAATGCTATATTTACACAAGAGTCTCTACTATGGCACAGACGGAAGGATACAGTCTGGATGCACAACAAGAGAAACTAAGAAAATATGCAGAATATAAGAACCTTGAAATAGCCAGAGAATATTGTGACGCTGGTAAATCCGGTAAGAGTATCAAAGGTCGTCCGGCATTCCAGCAAATGATGGAAGATGTGGCAAGCCAAAAGGATGATGTGTCCTGTGTGCTTGTATTTAAACTTTCGCGCTTTGGAAGAAATGCAGCGGATGTACTGAAATCCTTGCAGCTTCTAATGGATTATGAGGTGGATTTGGTATCTGTGGATGATGCCATAGACAGTTCTACACAGGGCGGAAGACTTACACTAGCCATTCTCTCTGCAGTGGCGGAAATTGAGCGTGAGAACATCACTGTTCAGTTCCTGTCTGGAAAAATGCAGAAACTGAAAGAAGGTGGATGGCCGGGAGGTCCTATTCCTTACGGATACCGCAAAGAGGAGGATAAGTTGGTTCAGTATCCGCAAGAGGCAGAAATTGTAAAATTGATTTTCGACTTATATTTACAAGACGGCATGTTGGCTACGAGCATTGTTCGGTATTTGAATGATAACGGTCTTACCAGAATGATTAAGGGTAAGGTTAGTCCATTCAAATATGATTTTATAACCACAGTTCTGGATAATCCAGTTTATTGCGGGAAGATAGTTTATGGTAGGCGCACCAACAGTAAAGAGTCGCAGAAGCAGAAACGTGAGGTTTTGGAGATACAGGGTAATCATGAGCCGATTATATCTGTGGAACAATGGGAACAGGTTCAGCGGAAGCGGAAAGAACATTCAGGCAGATGCCAGAAAATAGATGAGCCGGACAGAGTGAGCATATTATCCGGGCTTGTAAAATGCCCTGCTTGTGGTGTGGGAATGATTGCAACGAAGAATAAACAGGTTAATAAAAATCGTGGTGGGCATTATAAAACGCTTCATTATTATAGCTGTGGAAATGCACGTAAACAGAATGGCATGACCTGTAAATTCCGTCACACCTATAATCAGGCGAAAGTGGACAATGCGGTTTTGGAAATGATAGGGAAGTTATTTACAGTTCCATCTTTCCAAAAGGAAACATCCAAATGGTTTCAGGGTAAGGATTCCATAGAGGAACTTACGGAACAGTTAAAAACAGTTCGCAAGAAGCTGTACCATCAGGAACAACAGAAGCGAAGGTTGGGAGAAATATTGGATAATCTGGATATTCTGGCGGATGATTATGATGAAAGTTATGATAAGACACAGGCAGAAATAGATGATGTATATGATGAAATAGAAAAATTGGAGATGCTACTTTCACAGATAAAAAAGAAATTGGAGTCTGTGGAGCAAGGTACAAAAGCATTAAAACAAGTGGAAAATCTGATTCAGAATATACCGAAGTTTTTTGAGGAAATGACCTGTGAAGAGAAGAGAGACTTTTATCGTTTGTTGATAGAAAAAATTGAGATGTATCCGGAAGAAACCCCAGACGGAAGAATCATAAAAAGTATTTCTTTTAAAATTCCGGTATTTTATGAAGACTGGGTTCCAAAGAAAGAACTGATTGCTGATGAAGTGATAATTTATACACTTGATACATCAGAAGTTAGTATAACATCGGCAGAAGCGAAAGCGACCTATGTGGAATTGAAGAAATACATTTTGGACAGATGTGGAGTAAAGGTCTCTTCCTTATATATAGCCCAGATAAAAAGAAAGTATGGGATTGATATGGGAGAGAATTACAATAAGCCGGATGATCCGAACAAAAGAGTTCCAAAATGTCCGAAAGCAAAAGAAGAAATGATTATTGAGGCATTGAAACATTTTAAGATGTTAGAGCCTGATGTAAAGATGATAGCGTAGGAGGTGTGGTTCGTGAAGAAAAGAACGAAATGTTATATATACATCCGTGTATCTACGGCAATGCAGGTGGACGGATACAGTCTTGAAGCCCAGAAAGACAGGCTGACAAAGTTTGCAGAGTTTCAGGATATGGAAGTGGTAAGGGAATATTGTGATGCCGGAAAATCCGGCAAGAGCATTACCGGACGCCCAGAGTTTACACAGATGCTTCAGGATGTGGCGGATGATAAAGATGGTGTGGAATACATTCTGGTGTTCAAATTATCCCGATTTGGTCGTAATGCAGCGGATGTTCTCAATTCCTTGCAGTACATACAGGATTTTGGTGTGAACCTTATCTGTGTGGAAGATGGGATTGATTCATCAAAGGATTCCGGTAAACTTACCATCACGGTTCTGTCTGCGGTTGCAGAGATTGAGCGTGAAAACATTCTGGTGCAGACCATGGAAGGACGGAAACAGAAAGCCAGAGAGGGGAAGTGGAATGGCGGTCAGGCACCTTTTGGATACACGTTGGATTCTAAAAAGGGAATGCTACTTGTAAATCCGGAAGAAGCAGAAATTGTAAAAATCATTTTCAATAAATTTGTGAATGAAGGTTTAGGTGCAGACAGCATCAGCAATTATCTGAATCAGCATGGATATGTGAAAACAAAATACAGGAGCCATGAACTGAATTATTTTACCCGTAGTCTGGTAAGAAAGATATTGGATAATCCGGTATACATTGGTAAGATTGCATATGGAAAGAGCAGTACCGAAAAAATAAAAGGTACCAGAGACCAGTATCATAGAGTCAGAAATGATGATTTTCTTTTGGCAGAGGGGCTGCATGAGGCAATCATTGATTTAGACCTTTGGGAAGGTGCCCGTACCAAAAGAGAGGAAACAGGTGTCAAGTGGGTTAAAACTCATAGTCTGGAGCATGAGCATATTTTGACAGGTTTGCTGAAATGTCCGGTTTGTGGTGTTGGAATGTCCGGCACTGTACGAAGACGAAAGAACAAAAGCACAGGCGAATACAAGGACGATTTCTATTATAGATGTAAGCACCGTAAGAAAATCAATGAGAGCGATTTCTGTAATTGCAGTCTGGTCTTAAATCAAAATGAGCTGAATGGTGAAGTGGAAAGACACATCATGGACCTTGTAAATAATAAAGACGGTAGAGACTTTATTATAAGAAGAATGGAGTCCAGAGTGGATGTCAGCTCATTGGAAAAGGAACGAGAGCAGTTACGTGGACAGCTCCGTCAGTTGTCCGGTGCAAAGAAGAAATTGACAGATATGCTTGACCGATTGGATGTTTCGGATAAGCATTATGACAGAAAGTATCAGGACATGCATGACCGACTGGATAATCTGTATGACAAGATTGGAGATATAGATGACCAGCTTCAGGATGTGAATGAGAAAATCCGTATGGCCTATGAAAATCAAATTACTTCAAAACAGGTCTATCAAATTCTCACATGTTTTGATAAAATATACTTTGAGATGACGGACTTGGAGAAGAAGGAGTTCTTTAGGAACTTCATTGACGAGATAGAATTATACTCTGAAAGACAGAGCGATGGACGCATTGTAAAACAGATAAACTTCAACTTTCCAGTGTATTATAATGGAAACGAAGGCAATGCAATTCGGTTGCCCGACGAAAATACAGTCGAGACGGTTGTTCTTTTGTCCCAACAAAAACCAGATGACACGATAGAAATCGACTTAGACTTAGATGAGCTGGATGCCACCAGTGCCGAGTTGAAAGCGACCTATCAGGAAATCAAAGATTATGTGCTGAAAGAATTTGGCTTGAAGGTTTCAAGTTTATATATTTCTCAGGTAAAACGCAAATGTGGAATTGAAGTGGGAGAAAACTATAATCTTCCAAAATCAGAAAATGCAAGAGTTCCACAATGTCCGAAAGAGAAAGAAAATGCTATCAAGGCTGCCCTGAAATACTTTGCGATGATCTAAGGACATCGCTGATTTCAAGGAGGAATAACACATGAAAAGCACATTTGAAAAAATGGGTGGAACCTACACACTTGGCGCAGACGGAATTTACTATCCGAATCTTGTCAGTACAGATGAAGAACCGCATTATGGGAAATATGGAATGATGCGGAAAACATATCTGAAAGAGCATCGTCCGGCAATGTATTCACTGTATATGTTGGAAGACAGACTGACAGAACATCTGAATACTGTGGACGATGAAGCACAGGAGAGAATGGATATTCTGGTGCGTCAGATGATGGAGAGGCAGGGCATTACGGAAGAATTGAAAGCTTGTGACCAGATGGAATGGGTCAGAGCGGTAAATGGTATTCGTAATATGGCAGAAGAGATTGTGTTAAATGAATTGATTTACAGGTAAACAAAGAGCTGAACAGGTAGGAAGAAAACTCCTATTTGTTCAGCTTTGGTGTTTATAAGGAGCAAAGAAGAACCAAATTACAATTCCATATCATATGACCTTTTCTAAGTTTTGGAAGGCTGTTTTTTCTGCCGTGGTCATAAGTTACTGATTTAATTTCCAAGCGTGGGGTTAAATCCACCGCCTTTAGGCGGTATGGCTTTAGC
>OAVH01001426.1_pt1 | contig 12912 bp, 14 predicted proteins | sample 1495281 | NCBI WGS metagenome assembly OAVH01 (sample SAMEA2580082, study PRJEB22360) | human gut metagenome | biome: human gut; feature: human-associated habitat; material: faeces | place: Denmark | collected 2008/2010
AGGGTATCGTAGATTTCACAGATCTGGAGGTAGGTGTCTATCTGTTGTATGTGAGCGATCAGGCGGGCTATGAAACGATACAGCCGACACTGATCAGCGTACCGATGTGGGATGAGACCGCCAAACAGATGAACTACCATATCGAAGTATTCCCCAAACATGCGCCTTTACCGGCATTGCATGTGCGGAAAGTCGATTATTATGATCATAAGAGCATTTTAAAAGAAGCTGCGTTTACTCTGTATTCCGATGCGAAGTGCACAGAAGCCATCAAAACAGAAAAGACAGATCCGAAGGATGGGGTCGCGTCATTCGATGGACTGTTATATCAAACAGTATACGTAAAGGAAACGAAGGCTCCTGCCGGTTATCAGCTATCTGATGAGGTCGTGAAGGTCACGATCGATGATACGTGGGTAAAGGGAGATGATCATCTGCGTACCATCGTCTATGCGGATAGACCACTTCCGGGTGGTGTTGTCAGCACAGGAGATCATACGAATATATGGTTATTAAGTATCGTAGCTGGTATTACTGGCTCAGCACTCATTTTTGTGGCTTATAAACGCAGAAAAGCAAATAAGGCTGAACAGTAGTCTGTCTTTGCCTAGGGGAAATGCAGTTATCTGCATTTCCCCTTCCATTTGAAGAAGAGGTGCATCATCATGGAGCGATCCTTATCGACATGAAGGACAGGAGGAGTACTGAAATGGTTGAAGACATACTTGACGGCTTTTACAAAAAAATTACTTTTCTCCGGATAGAGAACCGGAGTTGATGGAGGAGGTAAGAAATCTATTAAAAAATGACCACTATGCTTTGGATATCTTCGATAAGCTGATGAAGGGTTGCACAGTGGCCAGGAAGCAGTTAGGAGAAAGAAGAAAAAAGAAGCAGGTCTACCGCGTGGCAGCATTTCTGACGATATGCATCGACGCATTCCTGCTGTATCATGGCTTCATATGGGGAATTCCGGTAGTGGATATCATCTTGTGGGGGTTTCTATTATATCTGGTGAGGATCTATATCGGGAAGACACCGCTATCCAAAAGGATCCGCTTCCCTGTCTGTGATACCGGATATCATTACCTGAATGGCACATTGAATGAATACAAGTGCGTACATACCTACGTACCGATCAAAAAAGGAGATTCCGTCTTTATTGAAAAAGATGGCGACCTTATAGAACTTACGGAGGAAGTAGGCAGAAATAAAAAGATAGACAAGATCGTATGCACCATGACGATGAAGTTCGTACGTAAATGGATGAAGGCAAGACATACCAGGCCCCCTCTATACTGGTTCGATAAGCGTTCCTATACGAAAGGGATGAAGGAAGATGATGAGCATCTATGCATCCATATAGATCAAAAATATCATGGGGTCATCAGTTCTGGGAATCCTTCCTACTAGCTATTTCATATCGGAATGCTTATGAAGATACCCGGAGGATCCCTTCGCTCGATGTCTCCTGGCACAGCAGTCAGGAGCTATCCGAAAATGAACGTCTTGCCCTGCATATCCGTCTATGCAGCGGCTCCATATCCGACACATCACGTGTCTTTTTTATTTACTGAAAGAAAGGAAACGATATACCTATGTTAAAGAAAAAAATAAGATTGACTCCAACTACTGCCGGTATCCTCATCGCATTTTATACAACGATGACCCCTATACTGGCCAAGCCAAAGCCGAATACGGAAGGAATCAAAAACGAAGCAAAGCCATGGTTGGATTCCGCAAGAGATATCGGGCTTTGGCTGATTCCTTTAACCGGTCTTGTAGCCTGCATTGTTCATACCGTTACTTGGATGACAAAAGATGAAGATGAAAAAAGTCAAAAACCTGTTTGGAAAATGCTGAAGAAGATCATTGGCTTTACCATTGGCGGAGAGATGTTGACAGTCCTATGGAAACTGTTGAGCTTGTAAGGAGCGACAAACATGGATCTAGTGATCGATGGTGTCCGTTGGGTCTTGTGGATACTCGTTAAAGGCAGCCTGTTCCTTATTGACAGCGTATATAACATCATAAGACCGATCCTCTCCTTTGATATCGGCGCAAATCCGACGGTATGGAAATGGTGGGAGATCCTGGTTGGATTCCTCTTTTTATTTACACTTCTTCGGATCGTTTCCATGATGTTGAAAGCGACCATCGATGAGGAATATGCTTTAAAATTAAATGGTCTTCAAATATTCTACCGTACATTCGCTATCGCTTTCATCATCGCTATGACACCAGTAGTGATCAAAGAATTCACTGCTTTTACGAGTGTCGTGATGGATAACGTTGCAGATTCTTTTGTCGTAGAGAACAATTTCGCAACCACAAAGCCAAAAACAGACAACAAGCTTCAACAGGAGATCGTTGACAAGCTGTATAAGGAATATGAAGGGATGCCATCCCAGATCTTCATCAGTTCCGCCAGCAATGGGAAATATCCACCTTATCAAATGATCGATATCAATGCTACAGAAGGTGGTATGGATCACTGGTTCGACGGCGTTCCGATCGTAGGCGGATTCTTCAATATCACCTCGGCCCTGATCGGAGCTGACGGCGATTATATATTTTTTCCGGATACCACGATGCTGATCTTCCTGATTGTGGAAGGGGTATGTGGAGCTTATATGTTTCTGCTTATGGCGATACAGATATCACAGAGGATGATATCCATCGCAGTCAAGATCCTGGTATCTCCCTACCCGATATCCGGTATCATAAACCCGGATGATCGCAGTTTTGGTTTATGGGTCAAACTGATCAGTGCCGATCTGATCTCGAATGTCCTGCAGTATATCATCCTGTTGCTCGTCATGGCCATCACATCCTCAAAAGCTGTACAGAATTTTGGAATCGTCGGCCAGGGGATCTTCTTCCTTGGCGGCATGCTTGCCGTCTTGATTGGACCCGGTCAGGTCGCTCAGCTCATCGGTGGTGATGGTATGGGCCTCTTTATGACGATGCAGGGGTTCCAGGCAATGTCCGCGCTGAAAGGTGTTACACAGGCTATCGGCCATAAAGGGATCGGGCTGGCCGGTGGAGCTGCAGCACTAGGTACATATGGAGCTGGCAGGATGGTAGGATTAAACTCACTTGGTAACTATTCTGGAAGAGGCGGTCCTGGTCCCAGTAACCCTATGTCAGGAATATATGATCCAGGTAGTGGTCCGGGCGGTGGCCCAGGTTCTGGAGGCGCAAGGAATATCCCACCAAAAGCTTTTTCCGAACCACATACGGAGAAGCAGGCACGTGCAGCGAAAAAGTATGGGGTCGACATCAGCGATATGAGCAAAGGGGATGCTTCCCTGGCTTTGGAAAAAGCCGGTATGGATAAAAGCTACTGGAAGGATCCGAATCAAACAGGAGGCGGAGCATCCGGTACGATCGATAAGAGCAATCCGACATATGGCTTTGGTAATACTCCGTCATCCGTATCAACGGATGGAGCGTATGACAGCGCAATGGATGGCGGATCAGATATGGGACCGTCTGGAATGGAAGAGGATAGCGCAACTGCATCTATGGGCAATGATGGCAATATGCAAAGCGTTGACAGCGCTGATGCCGACGGTATCCGTTTGAGTCGTGACAATACACTCGCAAGACATGTTGGAGACTCAGCTTCCTTGGGCGCAAGGGCGGTCTCCAAGATCGGAAAGGCTGCATATCTCTCCGCAGGGAATCGTCTCATGGGACAAAAGAGTGTCGTTCGTGGCGGTCGGTATATAACAAAAAACACCCACGCGCAGAACCTCTCCAATATGCATGCAGGCATCAATGATCTGATACGCCCAAAACAGACCGATGTACTGTCTTCCATGAGTGCTGAAAAAAGAGATGTACAAGATATGAGAGAAATGGAGGATTTCAATAGATCATGAGATTTTATTCACCTAAAAATTTTAAGAAAGGAAGACATGTTGGTGGGATGTTTCGTTGGATAGACATTGCTGTTTTAGGAGTAGGTTCGCTGATCTTCATTCCAATGATGATCATCCTTTTGATGGGGGATAGTGTCAACATCCCCCTCCTCCTTATAGTAGCGCTCCTCTATGGGATCGTAGTCCTGCTCATTCAGTCATTCCCTCCTATCTATCACAATTTCATGATGTTCTTCTATCTACAATATCTATACATTACACGGCAGAAGAAATATATATGGGGAGGTATCGTAAAATATGAAGAAAAAGAAGAATAAAGAAAAAAAGACAGAAAAGAAAGCCATGAAGCAGGCAGAAAAACAGAAAAGATATTGTGCTACGGCATTGGAATGGTCAAATATTGAAATGATCGATGGAAATGCGATCTACATAAGAGACGGCAGCATGCAGGAACGGGTCATTGGTCTTAAGGTCATCCCCAGAAACATCTTTATCGATACGAGCTATGTGCAGGCACGCGTCGTGAACAATCTGCGTATCATCTTCAACAAGGTACGCTTCCCCATCTACTGGCAATATGTATTCGTACCGGTACAGATCGACGATCATGTCTCGATACTGCTGCGAGAGGAGGCGCAGGAAGAAGACCCTCGTATCCGTGCGATGATCCGTAATGATTTTGAGAAGGTCACCTGGTTTCAGGATACGCATCGGGAACTGGAATTCTTCCTGATGCTACGGGATAAGGATGAAGGAACGTTGATGAAGAATTTTGATGAACTGGTCACTGAGCTTCAGTATGCCGGATTTCGGACCAAAGATCTGAATATGCATGATCTCTATGATTATGTTGCTTATATGTATGAGAATCCGCTGATCAACGATTATTACTTCTCACGTGGCATCTTCAGCTGTCTGGCGGACACCAGTGAAGATATCTTTGCAACAGAAGATACCTATCACGAGCCGGATTTTGATTATGATGATTACTACAAGCTTCAGAAAGAAGAAAAAGGAGCGTGAACTTATGGATAAAAAATGTGATCTACATCCTGCAGAACGAAAAGTGATATCAGATAAGTTTTATGCAAGGCAGGGACATGGAAGAAATACTATAGTCTCTGAAATGACTCTTAATGACCGTGTAAATAAAGAAAGGCTCATCTTTATCGATGCGGAAGATGCATCGCATAAGCACAAACATCGTTTTATCTTATAAAAAGTCTAAGGAGGAACAACATGTGGAACAATGACCCGGTCAAGAAAAAAAGTTTATTACAGCCTATTGGTCTAAAGATCCAAAGAGGTCACTATATCCTTGGAGACCGATATATCAAGTCTCTGCTTGTCACAGAACTCCCCCGCCAATTCGATCTTGGCCTGTTGAGTGCCTACGTATCGGATCCACAGATAAAAGTCTTCATGCGCACAGAACCATTGGATCTGGACTGTGCCAGCATGCTGAAGAAGGAATACAATGACAAGAATAGAGAGTATCAGAAAAGTTGGAATGACCCGACAAGAAGAGAGACGCTGGAAAATGAGTTGATCTCCCTGAATACCTATATCAAGGAGATCATCGACAATCATGATATGACATGGAACATCATCATCGTATTCAGCGTCTATGCACAGACGGAAAAAGAAGTAAATAACCGATGTCGGGACCTCAATCTCCGTTTACGGGCACAGGGATTCAAGCTGACCAGTGCTCCCGTCATGCAGGAGAACCTGATGCGGGTCGCTTCCCCGTTATTTGTCGATAGTCTCCTTCCTTCCGAAGTAGAGAAGAACATCGGTATCCCGCTTCCCAGCCTTGGTATGGCAGGCCTGTATCCTTTCGTATTCGAAACACTGAAGGATCGTGGAGGATTCTTGCTCGGTCATGAACTGATGAACAAAGGAGCGATCCTGTTCGATCAATTCCAATGGCTCAATGATCCGGAAAGTGCCCGAGCACTGAATCGGCTGAGTGGGAACCTCGTCATCGTCGGAGGTACTGGATTCGGTAAATCTACGCTGATGAAGCTGCTGATCCGTTTTTATATCCGGACACATAAGAAGATCATCTGGATCGATCCGGAGAACAAGAATAGCTCGCTGACGAAGCGTTATGGAGGTACGTTCGTCAACTGGGGACGGCGCGGACATATCATCAATGTCTTCGATCTAAAGCCGATCTCAGTGGAAGAGGATGAGGACGCCAGCGTCAAATGGGATACAGAGCTTGCCATATACAACTGTATCGATGATGTCAAGATCATCCTACGCTATCTCGTACCCTCTATCAGTGATGACACACTTTCCATCGTTGGAGATCAGATGGTCAAGTTGTATGCGGATCATGGATTGACGACAGAAACAGATTTCCGTGGACTTCCTGCCTCTGCGTATCCAACCTTCTCCGATCTCGATGTACGTCTGCAGAAAAGTATAGAAGAATGTCAGAAGCAGCCGCATGCTGATACGAAGGAACTGGAGCTGCTGCGGGATCTGCGCCTGAAGATAAAACCGCTGCTCAGAGAATGGTCGATCTATTTCAACGGGCACACATCTCTAGGGAAGGAGGACTTATCAAAGGATATCATCGCTTTCGGTACGAAGACGCTGCTGGAGAAACCGATGACGCTGATCAATGCACTGAATCACATCATGTACCAATTTGCCTGGTCTCTGTGTCTGGATGAATCAGTGGATTCTGCATTCGTCCTGGACGAAGCGCATACGCAGATACTGACACCGATGAGTGCGGAAAGAGTGGCACAGTACACACGAAGATCCAGAAAGTATCACAATGTCTGTACGATCGCGACGCAGGAGCCGAAAGACTTTGCGGGGAAAGATATCCTCGTACATGGAAAAGCGATCTTCAACAACAGCGTCTATAAGATGATCATGCATCTGGAGCGCGATGGAACCAACGATCTGAGCAAGTTCATCACCGTCAACGAGAATGAGAAAGGACTGATCGAGCAACTCCGTATGGGCGATGCGTTGTTCGTCTGTGGAGACCGGCATATCCCGCTGCATGTCCTTGCGACAGAGAACGAATTGAAGGAGATGGCATGACCACAAGGAACCGAAGATCAGGCACATGGATCTATTCCCTATCATTCAAACATCGATTCTCATGGCAGGTGATCCATGAATGAGATATCTCCGTCCTAGAAAGAATTACCTGGCAAGTTGCCAGGTAACTTATAAAAATGGAATGAAGATATGTCATACACTGATTGATAGTATACGACACTTTCAAAATAGGCGTGAGATTTCCCGTTTTTTTACTCGATGATCGAAGGCTTTCGATACAGAAAGGAGAACCTGATATGGAAAAGAATACAGAAAATAAGCTGCTTCATAAAACAACCGATAGAATAAGCTATCGATATCGTCAGGAAAAGGCGTTATCGAGTTTCAAAGAAAAGAAGCGGCGATACCTCTTCATGGACGAGGATGAATTCTTACTGAACTATATAGAGATCAGTATGAGATGCATATATAAGAAATGGATGCTCTTCTTTTCTTCGATGGTCTGGATGATGATGACGATATCTTTGCTTTCCTATGTGAAAAAGCTGCTTACTGTCCTACCCACGATATCTGATCAGGAATATCGAAACGCGATCCTGCTCGTATCTATCAGCTTGCCTGCTATGATCCTCCTGCCGTGGCTCGTCTGCCTGATACATGCGTTCATCAAGCAATATCGACGGATGAAAGAAAAAATGATCATGGATGAGGTAAGAAGATATCTACGATAGCTCATGCGAAAAGAAAAGAGGAAGCATACATGGCAAAATGGCTGAAAGGTATCGCTTATTTATCTGCATTTGAGGTGATCGAACAAATCAAACATGCTGCAGATGAGGAAGAAAAAAAGCATTTGATCCAGATAGAAAGGGAAAGAAAATCCGGCATAGGACAAACGTGATGATAGTCATCGGTTTGATCATAAACATCGTTGCTACCCCGATGCTTTTTCTTAGGATCAAACGATAGTTTGATATCATGATATCGGACTATGCAGCAAGCATCACCGTATTCGGTTGTACGATATGCATGACAGCGATTACAGTATTTTATTTAAATAGTCTTACAAAATTGAATCGTTGACCTTTTTATGACAGAGAAATAGTTGAAGGAGATGGCATGACCGCAAGGAACCGAAGACCAGGCACATGGATCTATTCCCTATCATTCAAACATTGGTTCTCATGACAGGTGGTCCACGAACGTGATAGATCCATCAGAAAAAAACAGTACCTGGCAACTTGCCAGGTGGCTTTTCGCAAAAGGTCTGACAATGATGGAGGAGGTGCAAGGATGATCACATACACTTTGAAAGAACTAGGATATCCGGAAGAACCACCGAGAAAGCTGCTGCCTTGGATACACATGGAACTACAATGGAAAAACCTTGATAAAACAATTACTTTTAGTTATGATAATACGATACATATATACGAGGTGAGTGAATTGAGGCAGAAATATTGTTTTGAGATACCCTACGGAAGTAGAAGTCAGTGGATCGATCGGTGTTGGCAGTTGAACGAGTTCGTTGGAACGAAAGGGATCGTAAAGTTATTCGTATCAAATATACCATATCACCTAAGATCGTATATTTATTTTGATTATGTTGGGGATCGTGAAGATATCATCGAATTCTGCAAAAAATATGAGATCGATGTATCTTATGATAAGGGATCAGAAGAATTTCTTGAAGATATGCGGAATAGGATGTGGAATGAAATTTCTTTTCGTTCGAGAATGAATCGCCAAATGTTTGAGGTGTTCTTCGTTTCAAGTTTTCAGTATGCGGAGATCAGCGAGCTCCATGAAAAGGGATATCGTTGGGAAACGGAATCAAAAAGAAAAAAAGTATTCATATCCTATGCATGGAAAGATAAAGAGATCATTGATAATATGATTGATAAGCTACAGACGAGTGGTATCAGGATCTTCATGGATAGACAATCCATAGATTACGGTGATCATATATTAGAAAGTATCCTGAGTGGTTTAAGCGAATGCGAGCTGGCTATATTTTTTTTAAGTCATGCATTTCGGAACTCTATGATGGGCAAACAAGAGCTGAGAGCTATCTGGACAAAAGTCATCAGTAGAAGAAAAGCATGGATGATCATAAGATTGGATGATGTGGACCCTGAGGATATATTTTACTCATTGAGCGACTATAAGTATTTTGATGCTCAAACGGAATCATTCGATGATTTTATAAAAGCAGTACATAAAAAGCTGAAGGAATGTTAAAGGTAAAACGAATGAAGCAGGAAACATACCTGCTTTTTCTTTTTGGGAGATAGCGTAATAGAGCATCATGAAAAGCATTACCTGCATTACCTGGCAACTTGCCAGGTAACTATGAAATAGCGCTTCCTACTCCTCAGCCGTGGATAAGGAGGATATCCCGGAACATTGAGGCAGTCCCTCACTGTTCCATCCCCTTCATATATTCAAGACGATGCCCGTACTATATCTATTGAATGCGACGGAACTTTTGGTGTAAGATATATGTAGCGGATATGAAGAAGCCAAGCTATCTATGTGATGGAAAAGAGGTGTCATGAATGAAAACGGAAGGATTATCAAAGGCATTGGAGGAGGCCAGGGATAATTGCACACAGCTCGCTGATATGGGAGTGGAAAAAGAAATGCTGGAACCGTTCCGGCAGTTGATAAAGGAGTGTGAAGCGATCATCCGACATGAGGCTGATATTAAGAAAAAAAAGATGAAGGGGATAAAAGAGGCACAGAAGAACGGGATCCGCATAGGGCGCCCGGCGATCCCTTACAGTGATAAGTTCCTGAAGGTGGCTGTCCTGCAATCCCAACATGTGATCACGGCAGTGGATGCGGCAACGCAGCTCAACATAGGGAGATCGACCTTCTATAAATTGAAGAAGCTCTATCATAAAGAGATAATGCGGAAGAAACAGGAGGAATGAGCGGTGACCCTGCGAAAGGAGAAGGAATGGAAGCAGATATCATATTAAAAGAAGATGAGATCAAGAAGGCATTCGAAGCAGCAAGCAGAGATTTTCTATCGTATCTGGACAAGAGCATCGAGCAGCTGGAGGATGACAAGAAGCTCACAGGGCAGTATAAAGAGGCCATGATAACAGGAAGAGAGGGCATTGCCACTCTGTTACCGATATTCCTCGATATGTTCCGGACAGCACTGCATGAGCATGTAAGGACGAGAATGCCATTATTAGCTGTTGAACTCTATGAAGAAACGGATGGCTTGGATATGACCTGGGAGATCGGTGTCATGATAGCGGAAGATCTGTGCAGGAGAGTAGGTCTCGACCATAAGAAGGTCTCACAGGATATGAAACCGACGCTCTTAGAATTCGAAAAGGTACTTACAGAATATTACTGTATGATGGGAAACGATGCCCAGGCGGACTCTGTGGCTTCTGACATCCCCGGCGGTGGGTATCAGGCCTGATGGGGATACCGCTTGCGATCCTTTGACTGCATACATAAGAATGGACACGATGAAACAAAGAGGTATGGCCGGATACATGCGAGATAGGACATACGAAGACAGGCTGCTGGAATGGCAGCTTTTTCTCTTTCCTCTCCGGCTGCGCCCCTACATGGCAAGTTGCCAGGTAGCTATGGAATACCGCTTCCGGCTCTTCAGTCAAGGACCGGGTCGTATTTTCCTAACGGAAAATCTCCACCCTGCCTTACGGCTCCTTGACTGCTCCACCTCCGGCGGTATGAAGAAAGTGTAAGGTAGCTACACTTACAGTCGATAGCGGCAGAACCGCACAGGAGGAACCTATGAAACAGGAAATCATCTTAACAGAGGAAGGCATCAAAGAAGTATGCCAGGAAGCACGAGCTCGGTTTTTAGGAAATATCGAGCATATCATCGGTCTCATGCCGGAAGAGGATGAGCATCAAAAGCGATTGAAAGAGACTATCAGTCTTGCCGTAACAGGGATAAAGGAGCTGATGCCACGATATGAGGATGCATTCAAAAGCGCATTGATAGACTACGAAAATAAGATATATCCACTCATCTCGATCGCATTGGAAGAAAGAGGAGAGGTCTGGCTTCCATCCCTCGGTATATCAAAAGAATTTCTCGATAAGGTGGGGACAGACATGACGGGATTTCTGGAATACATGAACGATGTATTAGAAGCGTTCGGCAATGCATTATACGGTATCCACAAAAGATTGGGTGATGCTTCAAAGCTACAAGCACTCTTCGTGAATGTAGATAAGAAAAGATTCCAAGCTTGATATGATGAAACAGTGAGGCTCTTTCCTCACTGTTTCATGAACGCGAAGCATTGCATACATAATGAAAGATATAGAAGGTATCGTCCTACCTGGCAATTTGCCAGGTAGGTATGGAATACCGCTTACGGCTTCCCAATCAAGGACCGGGTCGTATTTTTCTAACGAAAAATCTCCACCCTGCCTTCGGCTCCTTGACTGCTCCACCTCCAGCGGTATGAAGAAAGTGTAAGGTAACTGACTTACATAGTAAGAGCGGTAGCCCCGCAAGGAGAATGGTATGCAGAGAAATAAAAATGATGTAACAAGTAGATATGGTATCCAAATCGGAGATATATTCATTGCGAAATCCAACGATGACATTATCTGTTTACAAGTAATGTCCATATGCGATAGTTTGCATATCGTCGTGCAAGAAGTCTATCCGGAAATCATCGATATCGTACAACGCGACGAGATTACCAGATCATTCAAACTCGATAATAGTAGAAAACGGCTGTTGCCTTTAAAAAAATCTCGCTACATAAAGAACAACAGCCAAGGGATGAAAAAACTGACGGTATTGAAGGGCATCTACATCCCGGCTATCAAATATGATGGATACAATTACGCATATCTATATGAAGATACCTTCATCTGAATAAAAGAACAAGCTGCATGATACTCAGGGCAGCTTTTTTGTAGCATTGTCACTTTCCTTTTGACTGCGCCTCTACATGGCAAGTTGCCATGTAGCTATGGAATACCGCTTACGGCTCCATCAGTCAATGACCGGGTCGTATTTTCCTACGGAAAATCTCCACCCTGCCTATGGCTCCTTGACTGCTCCACCTCCAGCGGTGTGAAGAAAGTGTAAGGTAGCTACACTTACAGTCGATAGCGGCAGAACCGCACAGGAGGAAAGATATGCATTATTATGAAGTACAGTCACAATCAGTAGTTTTGAATGATGAGGACGCCTATGTAGCATCCGAAAAAGCCCTAAATGAATTTGACCTTTTGGTCATCGACAGTAAGGAACACGGATTCATTACTGTTTCTATCTCTCGGAAACTCACGAATTTTGAAGCGATATCGCTCCCATTCGAAATCAGTACCTATCTCATGAAGATGGATATCGAAGGCTATCTGAGAAAGAAGAAAGCAGAATCTAGTGCTGATATCATTCTGAGGAAAGTAGAGGTTAAAGTCAAAGAGATCCAGAATCTAGAGAAGCTGAAGAAGTATGAAAGAGACCCTAAGGTCAAAGCATTGCTGGAAGAATATGAAGCTTTACAGAATGAAGCACCTATCCAGACAGAAGCTGAGAAGAATGCGTATGGTGGATTATCCGTTCAGGATATCGACTAACCTGATGGAAACGGGAAAGGACACCCTTTCCCGATCTTTCATATTCATATATATGTGCGTCACTACCTGGCAAGTTGCCAGGTAGCTATGGAATACCACTTACGTTTCCTCAGTCAAGGATCGGATCGTATCTTCCTTTCGGAAGATCTCCACCCTGCCTTACGGCTCCTTGACTGCTCCACCTCCAGCGGTGTGAAGAAAGCGTAAGATACATATCCTTACGATCGTAAGCGGTGACCCTGCAAGGAAAAGCAATAAAAGAAGATAATAGATAAAAATACATTTACGGGAGGCAAACATGAATGAGAGTGTTGTATTGAAAGGAATAAATAACAAAAAAATAAAAAACATATTCATATTAGGACAGCCAAGGACTGGTAAGAGTACGATTGCTAAA
>OAVH01001427.1_pt1 | contig 12912 bp, 9 predicted proteins | sample 1495281 | NCBI WGS metagenome assembly OAVH01 (sample SAMEA2580082, study PRJEB22360) | human gut metagenome | biome: human gut; feature: human-associated habitat; material: faeces | place: Denmark | collected 2008/2010
TCATTGGACAGGGCGCTGCGGTCCACGCTCAGATAATCTGCCAGCTGCTGGCGGTTGAAGGGAATCGTGAATTCACTGCTTCCCTGGGAGGACGCCTGGAAGGAAAGGTAGGACAGAAGCCTTCCGCGGATTGATTTGGGAGAGGTATGGAAAATCCTGCGGGAAAGAATCAGATTTTTCTGTGCCGAGATGGTGAGCAGGTTCCGGATCAGCCTGCCGTGATACTCACAGGCGCCGGGGCAGGTTTGCAACACTCTGGCGGCGTTCAGGAACAGGATTTCGGAGTTTTCCGAGGCAGTTACGCTTACCTGCATGGGCTCTCCCGGGATGCAGGCATAGGTTTCCGCAAAAATCATGCCCTCCCCAACGCTGTCCAGCAGGCTTTTATTCCCCCAGTGATCGTCATTTTCTATCTGCACACGGCCGGAAAGCACCAGTCCGATTGCATCCACCGGTTCGCCGGCATGATAAACAGTGCTTCCTTTTATATAGTGCTTCTGTTCTGCGCCAAGGCAGGAAAGCATTGCCTTGATTTCTTCTTCCGTATTTCCCCGGAATAACAGAGTTTTTGACAAAAATTTATAATTCAAAAAAATTTCCTCCATTTGTTGTTTTAACAACATACATGTTGGAAGGATTGTATTATACTTACTCCAGAAAGTCAAGTAAAGAGTTCCCGATGTGATAGCTAAGAATTCCCGGCGTGACAGGCCCATAGGTAAGCTGCTGCGATCCGGGAGTAATAAAAGGAGGCAGGAATTATGGTAAGAAAAATTATTCATATTAATGAAGAAAAATGCAATGGCTGCGGTCTTTGTGCTGCGGCGTGCCATGAAGGTGCAATCGGAATGGTTGACGGCAAGGCAAAACTGCTCAGGGATGATTATTGTGACGGGCTGGGAGATTGCCTTCCCACCTGTCCCACAGGAGCGATTTCCTTTGTGGAGAGGGAAGCAGCGGCCTATGATGAAGGCGCGGTCCTGGAAAATAAAAAGAAAAAAATGCAGTCAGAGGGCGGGGCGGCTGCCCCGGCAGCAGGGCAAGGGAGCTTGACAGACAGGAGACGCAGCAGCCTGAACATGCGGTGGAGGCTGTTCCCTCCCGGCTGCGGCAGTGGCCGGTACAGATCAAACTGGCGCCGGTGAATGCCCCTTATTTTGACGGAGCCAGCCTGCTGGTTGCCGCGGATTGTACCGCGTATGCTTACGGCAATTTCCATCAGGATTTTATCCGCGGTAAGGTGACCCTTATTGGCTGCCCCAAGCTGGACAGTGTGGATTACAGTGAAAAACTGACGGAAATCATCCGTCAAAATGACATCAGGAGCCTGACTATTGTAAGGATGGAGGTGCCCTGCTGCGGCGGTATCGAACACGCGGCGGTGACAGCCCTGAAAAACAGCGGCAAATTTATCCCCTGGCAGGTGGTAACGATATCCACTGACGGCCGGATACTTGAAAAATAAAAGGAGAAACAGGGTGGGAACCATCGGCAGCCTTCCCTGTCAGGGTATGTTTCCCGTTTTGGAGTCTGATACCGTTCAGGTATCAGGCTCTTTTTTGGTATTGAGGCCCTTTTGGCCGTCCCTTTTGGCATAGATGTCCCTTTTGGTATAGATTGCGTAAATAAAACTTCTGTGATAAAATAATCTAATGCAAACATGGACAGAGTTTGAAGGGAAAATGTAACTTCTGTTCCATAAAACGTAATGGAAGGAATAAATAAATGAAAAATAAAGGAACAGCAAATATATGCGCAGCGGTTTTGGCATGCATTTTTATTCTGGCGGGCTGCGGGAACGGCAATCAGGTGGTGAATTATGAGGAGACAGACCGGGAGAGCATTACGCTTACCTTTTTTGGAAATAAGTATGAACCGGAGAACGTTCTTATTATAGAAGAGATCATATCGGATTTTATGAAAGAAAATCCGGGTATCAGGATATCTTATGAAAGCCTGAAGGGGAATGCATATTATAATGCGCTGGAAAAGCGGATGGCGGCGGGAAAAGGCGATGTTTATGGTCAACCACGATATTTTGCTGGAACTGAAAAACCAGGGGCTTGTGGCTGATTTATCCGGGCTTGGCACGATTTCAAATTTTACGGAGAGTATGCGGGGACAGATGGAGGAGGATGGCAGGATATACTGGGTGCCAACCACCGTATCCATTTTCGGGCTTTACTGCAATCTGGATCTTTTGAAGGAGCATAATCAAAAGGTGCCGGAAAATCTGGGAGAATGGATGGCGGCCTGCGAGTATTTTGCGGGACAGGGAATCACTCCTGTGATTGCCAATAATGATATTTCGCTGAAGACGCTTGTAATCGGCAGGGGATTTTACTCCCTGTATCAGGAGAAAAGGGAAAAAGAAGTATTTTCCAGTCTGAACAGCGGTGAAGAGGCATTGAGCGATTATCTGGAACCGGGCTTCCTCCTTGTAAAAGAAATGATTGATAAGGGGTATGTGGATGCGAAGAAAACGGTGGAAACCAGGAAGACATCCGATGATTTACAGGAATTTACCAAAGGGGAAGCCCCTTTTATGCTGACCGGGGCATGGGCGGCAGGAAGAGTGGACGGGATGAAACCGGATTTTTCATTTGAGGTGATTCCTTACCCTGTACTGGAGGATGGTTCCCTGCTGGTAATCAATGCGGACACAAGGCTGAGTGTTAACGCGGGCAGCGAACATAAGGAGGAGGCCATGAAATTTGTGGAATTTTTTACAAAGCCTGAAAATATAAGCAAATTTGCAGATCAGCAGTCCTCCTTCAGTCCGCTGGAGGGAGGGGAGCCTTCATCGGTGAAAGAAATACAGACTCTGATACCGTGCTATCAGCAGGGCAGGACCGTTATCGGGACGGATGCATTTCTGGAGGTACCGATATGGAACCTGACTGCGCAGGCAGTACAAAAGCTTCTTGTGGGAGAACCGGAGGAGACGGTGATGGACTGGCTCGATGAACAGGCCGGTGAAGAAAGGGGAGCGGAGTGATGAAAAAAGAGAGGGCCGTAGGCAGCAAAATAAAATTCGCTCTGGCTGCTGTTTTTGTCGTCACTGTGCTCAGCACCATGACCTTGCTTTTTGTGCAGGGAGTGAAAAAACAGCTATGGGAACAATCGGTAAGCACGATTATCGAAAGCACAATGCAGGGCTGCAATACGCTGCGTATACAGCTGGAGGATGAATATCAGTCCATGGGGACCGTTGCAGGTTATATGAAGGAATTTTCTTCGCAGCAGAAGGAAGAACTGCAGCTGGCGCTGGAAAGCTATGCAAAGACGGATCAGGGTGCGGCTTTGTATCTGTCTGACGGCAGGGTTCTCCCGGCAGGGACGGGGAAGGATGAAGAAGCCCAAAAGCAGCTTTGGAAAACCAATAAGAAGGATGGAATTATAAATCCGCATATAAGCAGCGTCACAGGGGTGAATGTATTTGACCTGTTTATCCGGATCGATTTGCGGGACGGTGAGACGGGGTTCCTTGTGAAGGAATATGAAGTGGAAAATATTGTGGATAGCTTTTCCCTGTCATTTTATAATGACGCGGGTTTTTCCTATGTAATAAATACAACCGGTGACGTACTGATTCGTCCGCCCCATCCCAACAGCAATAAGACGGTCCAGAACCTGTTTGATATGCTTCCGGTCACTCAGAACAGTGAGAATAAAATCCGGGAGTTTGCCAAGGCCCTGGAAGATTTCCGTACGGGCTGGGCTGTATTTGCATATCAGGAGGAGCAGATGGTATTCTGCTATACGCCGCTGAAGCTGCAGTCCGACTGGTATCTGATTTCCATCATTCCCAGGAATGTGGTGGAGAAGCAGACGAATGAAATCCTGATGCGTACAATGACGCTGATAGCCAGCATTATTCTTGGGATTTTCCTGCTTGTGGCATTCTATGTCCGCTATGTGAACAGGACTGACAGAAAGCTGGGCAATCAGGCGGAATACATAGGGCATTTATATAATGCGGTGCCGGAAGGGATTGCCCTTATCACGCAGGAGCAGCCGCTATGCATTCTGCAATTGAACAGGGAGGGACTCAGATTGCTTGAATATCCGGAGGATGCGCAAAACGACGCGCCCAAAGGCAAAGCCATAAAGGATATCGTCCACCCGGAGGATTATGAGCAGACGATAGGTATTTTCAGGGATACAGCGGAGAATGACAGGAAAAACAGGTTTGAAAACAGGGTGATGCGCCAGGATGGTACCTGGTTCTGGTCATCAGTCATAGTGGAGAAGATGAAGGATCCTAACGGAAATCCGGTTCTGATCGCAACCTTTCATGATATTACGGAGGAAAAGCTGGCCAAGGAAGCGGCGGAAAGGGCGAAGCTTCAGGAGCGCCTTACGCTGGTCGGGGCGATTTCCAATGCCTATCCTGTGATTATCAGCATAAACCTTACCAGGGATACACTCAACTTTATCTATGTCAAGCCGGATCTTATGATTGATTTGGGTAAGCAGAAGTCGTACTCTGAACTTTTTGAAGCTATGCTTCCCACCATGCATCCTGACGCGCAGGAAATATTCAGAAACCGTTTTTTAATGGAAAACCTGCGGAATGCGCTGGGGCAGGATAAAAATGAAATCTATCTGGAAGCAAAACAGCTGATGGCGGACGGGAAGTATCACTGGGTCTCCACGCAGATCATTTATGTGGATAATCCATATTCGGAGGATAAGCTGGCCATTCTCATTTCACGCAGGAATGATGAACAACGGTATGAGGAAGAGCAGCGCAGGCAGGCGCTTCAGAGCGCGCTGGACAGCGCGAGGGCGGCAAGCAGCGCCAAGAGCCAGTTCCTGTCCAATATGAGCCATGACATCAGGACGCCTATGAATGCGATTGTGGGAATGACGGCAATCGCCACGGCCCACCTGGATGACAGGGACCGTGTGGTGGAATGTCTGCGCAAAATCAGCCTGTCCAGCCAGCATCTGCTCAGCCTGATCAATGATGTGCTGGATATGTCTAAAATCGAAAGCGGGAAGCTGTCGCTCAGGGAGGAACCCTTTAACTTCGCGGAGCTGGTGGCGGATGCGGTGGAGCTGGTACGGCCTCAGGCGAATGCCGGTCATCTGAATCTGGAAATCCAGTTTACCATGCTGAAAAACGAAAAAGTAATCGGAGATCCTCTCCGTATCCGTCAGGTCTGCATCAATATCCTGAGCAATGCAGTGAAATATACGCCGGAGGGCGGAAGCGTTCTGGTGGAGGTCAGACAGGAAAGCAGTATGCGCAGGGGATACGGGAATTATATTTTCCGGTGTGAGGATACCGGTGTGGGAATGAATGAAGAATTCCTGAAAAAGCTGTTCCAGCCCTTTGAACGTGCGCAGGATTCCACTATCAGCAAAATTACGGGAACCGGTTTGGGAATGGCAATTACTAAAAATGTGGTGGAGATGATGAACGGCGACATCCTTGTGGAAAGCTGTCCCGGGAAAGGCTCTGTCTTTACGGTAACTATGCCCATGCAGCCGGAAAATGCCCAGGCTGAGGAGGTCCCCGGGGAATGGATCGGCGTTCACAGCCTGATTGTGGATGATGACAGGCAGACGTGCGAAAATGCTGCGGAGCTTCTGGATAATATGGGGCTGCGCGCAGAGTTTGTGACGGATGGCAGAACTGCCGTGTCCTGGGTAGTGCAGGCCAGGGATACGGTGGACCCTTATCAGCTTGTTATCATCGACTGGAAAATGCCCGATATGGACGGCGTGGAAACTGCAAGGCGTATCCGCAGTGAAGTGGGGCCTGATATCCCGGTCATCATACTCACTGCCTATGACTGGGCGGAAATAGAAGGAGAAGCAAGGGAAGCCGGGGTGACGGCCTTCCTTGCCAAACCTTTTTACCGTTCCAAAGTATGTTATCTGCTCAGTGAGCTGAGTGAAGACAGGGAAGGTACGGAACCTGTACGGCCCGGCTGGAAGGCAGATTACAGGGACAAAAGGGTTTTGCTGGCAGAGGATAATGAAATCAACCGGGAAATCGCCAGGGAGCTTGTGGGAGAAAGCGGCGTTGTCATTGAGGAGGCCTGTGACGGAGCGGAAGCGGTCAGGATGGTGCGGGAATCAGAAGAAGGTTACTATGATCTGATACTGATGGATATCCAGATGCCTGAAATGGATGGCTATGAGGCAACCAGGGAAATCCGGGCCCTGGAACGGCAGGATGTGAAAAGACTGCCGATTGTAGCCATGACGGCGAATGCATTTGCAGAGGATGTGCAGGCGGCCTGCCGGGCGGGGATGAACGCCCACCTGGCAAAACCGATCGATCTGAATGAGCTGGAACGGATACTGAAACAATACCTGTCGGAAGGGAATGCTATGGAGGAAAGACCCGGGAAGGGAGTAGGAACAGTGTAAAATAACAGTTTTTTTTCTATTATTTTTCAAAAAAGTAACGATATTTTGAGAAAGGATAGAAAGAATTTCTGATCCGTGTTACAATATAAAACACAGACTGAACGAAATGTAGTGAAATGGAAGGAATATCAATATGAAAAGGCCTGTCAGATTCCCGGGAAGAAATAAAGGATGGCTGCTGCTTGTCATGCTTCTCATAATAGAAATGCTTTATCCCTGTATAAATATTCAGGCAAAGGAGCCGGAATCGGAACTGGTGCTGCGCGTGGCCTTCCCTGAAGTGGATGGATTTACAGAAATCGACAGGGAAGGCAACCGTCACGGTGTAGTAGTGGACTATCTGAATGAGATAGCCAAATATACCGGATGGAAATATGAATATATTTCTACGGACAGTGAAAGTATGACCGACAGATTCCTGGCGGGCGAATTTGATCTGATGGGGGGCACCTACTACAGAAAAGAGTTTGAAAAGTTTTTTGCCTATCCTGATTATAATTCGGGCTACACCAAATCAGTGCTTCTGGCGCGCCGGGACGATATGAGCATTAAGGCCTATGACCTGAAAAGTATTGAAGGAAAGACAATAGGCGTATATGAGCGTGCGGATGAGAATATCCGGCGTCTGAAGGTATATCTGGAAAGCAACAATATTAACTGCAATCTGAAATATTACACCAGCGAACAGCTTGTGGACGGGAAACTGTATGTATATCTGGACAGAGGGGATGTGGATATACTGCTTGGCAATAATGTGGATGATTCCATTACCTACCGTATTGTCACCGAATATGACTCCCAGCCTCATTATATTGTGACCAATGTGGGAAACCAGGAGGTGCTGGACGGGCTGAATATGGCGCTGGCGAAAATAATGGATTCCAATCCCAACTTTGCCGAAGAACGCTACAAGGCCAATTTCCCGGACGGCAGCATTGCAGGCATTATCCTGAATGAAGAGGAAAAAGAATATATTGCGCAGAAAAATACGGTTTCCGTTGCGGTAGTGGAAAACTGGCATCCTCTGTTCTGCGCGCAGACGGATAATGATCTGCATGACGGTATTATATCAGATGTCCTGGGTGCCGTAGCCGGATTCACCGGACTGGAATTTGAGTATGTGTATACGGACAGCTATGCGAAGGCCCTGGCTATGGTACAGGAAGGAAAAGCGGATATGCTGGGCGCGTTCATGGGAAACGAAGAGGAAGCCGCACAGATGGACCTGGCGCTTTCCGCTTCCTATGCTTCCCTGAACGATATCCTGGTAAGAAATAAGGCGGTCAGTTACCCATCGGAAGGTCTGGTCGGCGGTATTATAGAGGGGCGGGAAATGCCTAAGGAAGTAGCCGCCGCCGAAGTAAGGTATTTTAAAACCGTACCTGAGGGCCTCATGGCAGTCAACAGCGGTGAGATTGATTTCTTTTATGATCTTTCCATGAGAATGGAGCAGGAAATACAATCCCATCATTTTACCAATGTGATCCCGAATTCCCTGATTAACGACAGAAACGATATGTGCTTTGCCATGAAGAGCCCGGCCCAGCCGGAACTGCTGACTGCCGTCAATAAGGCGCTCAACAGTCTGACAAGCGATCAGAAGGAAAACCTGGTAAATAAAAACATGATATCCGTCGGCGTAAGTGAGTTTTCTTTGATTGATTTGATTTATGCTAATCCTGTTATGGTGGTGGCGGTGACGACCTGTATTTTTGTCCTGCTGGCAGTGCTTGTTATTGTAGTAGCACGATCCAGGGTCCATGCTGCGGAAATGCACAGCAGCCTGGAAAAGGCAGAGGCGGCCAACCGGGCCAAGGGAGAATTCCTCTCCCGGATGAGCCATGAAATCCGTACGCCAATGAACGCTATTGTGGGATTGAGCGACTTAACCTGCATGGAGAAGAACGTTCCCGAAAATATCCGTGAGAACCTGGGGAAAATACGTTCCTCCTCCCATTATCTGCTGAATCTTATCAGTGACATCCTGGATATGAGCAGGATAGAGAATGAAATGATGACAATAACCAGCGAACCTTTTTCCATGGGACGCGTGGCGGATGAACTGAAAAGCATGATGACTGCGGAGGCAGGCAGACGAGGATTGGAATTTGTCCTGGAGGATGGGATAAAGGATGATATTCTCTCCGGGGATGCCATACGGCTGAAGCAGGTGCTGATGAATCTGATTTCCAATGCCTTCAAATTTACGCCGGCAGGCGGCAGGGTAATAGTGCGAATCAGACAGACCGGGGAAAAAGAGGGGAAAGCGGAATACAATTTTCAGGTAATCGATAATGGAGAGGGTATCTCTGAAAAGAACCAGAAGCGTATTTTTGAGGCTTTTGAACAGGTGGGAACCAATTATTCCAAGAGCCAGGGAACCGGCCTGGGCCTTGCCATCAGTAAAACAATTGTTAAGCTGATGGGCGGGGAATTGAAGCTGAAAAGCGAACAGGGAAAGGGCAGCGAGTTCTATTTTACAGTGGAATTTCCGCTTGCCATGTTGGAATCGGAAGAGGAAAAAGAGGAAACGCCGCAGTCTCTGGGAGAAATCAGGATATTGCTTGCGGAAGATAATGATCTGAATGCTGAAATTGCAGAGGAGCTGCTGCAGATGAAGGGAGCGCAGGTTTGCAGGGCTGAGAATGGTGAAACGGCGTTGAAAATGTTCCGCGACAGCAGTGAAGGCGAATTCCAGGTGATTCTCATGGATCTCCAGATGCCGGTAATGGACGGGCTGGAAGCATGCAGGGCCATCCGGAAGCTGGAACGGGCGGATGCGGCGGTGATTCCCATTATTGCCATGACTGCGAATTCCTTTAAGGAAGATGCCGATGCGGCTGCGGCGGCAGGGATGAACGGCTTTGTTACTAAGCCGGTGGATGTGGATTATCTGTATCATGTTTTGAACAGGGTTATGAATAAAAGCAGGCAGAAGCCTCAGGCCGGGGATTAACCCCAGCCCGGCAGTTCCGTGAAAAGCTGTGTTTCAGAAAGGAGCATCCAGCCCTTTTCGCTTCCATCGGTGCGTTCCATCTTTACAAAGATGAGTTCTTCCGTACAAGGAGCCAGGGCCAGACAGTACATCTGGTCTCCGGGATCCAGTATAAAGGACGGTACCCCGGAAGGCTGATCTTCCGGTGAATCAAAGAAGGGCAGTGCCGCCTGTGCTGTATAGACAAAGGGTTCTCCATACATCCAGGGGACTTTCATCTCATATTCGTCCTGTTGTAGCTGAGTGAAGCCGTTATCGCTGCAGCGGAAGGAAAGCTTTACGTAATAGCATCCAAGACCATTTACGAATACCGGTGTGTCGGCCCAGACAGAAAGGGTGCCGTCACCCGGTATTTTTATGTAATTTCCATATCCTTCATCCCAGGATGAGATGCGGTAAAGATTTCCGGTGCCGTTTAAGACGGAGGTCTCCGCCAGATCGCCAAGCTCTTTGAGTGCGTCATTTTCATAAGACAGAAGCTTCAGCATGAAAATGCAGTCATTTTCTTCCTGTCCCTTCAGAACCAGTTCCTTTTTCCCATCGGCCGCGTCCAAATCTGTTACCCAGACATAATATCCTGCGGCTCCCTGCTTCAGACTCCAAACCTCGCATCCGTCAATCTCAATGCTGATGCCCTCCGACCGATATGATTCCTCGTCATAGTCCGTCTTGAAACAGATCATTTCCGGCAGGCCGTCTCCGTTCAGATCGTACCATGCATTCTCGTTTGGCTGCAGGGCTGCGAACAGGCCGTCCTGTCCACTGTTTTTCTGTTCCCAAAGGCTCTGCAGGGCATTCTGGCCGCCAAACCAGTCCGCTGAGACGATTTCTCCGATTAAGGTGCCTGACAGCCCGTCGTTTTCCGATATGACAGCCAGACTGCCGTCTTCCATAGCGCAGGCAACGGTTTTATTCAGTGAATTATCCGTCATGTTTACCTGGATGAGACCATTCCCCCGCAGCCAGATTTCGCGTATCCAGTAATTCTCTGCCTGGAAAGGGGCAATGCAGTCCGCGGCGCCTTCCAGGGCCAGAAATTCCTCCTGGGTGAGGGGACAGGAACCGTACTCATGAAAAGCGCCGCCGGCATAGTAAAAATAGCAGGGCTTATAAGAATGGCCGGTGCCGTCGGTTCCCCCATCGAAGGAGCTTTGGGTCAGGAAAAAATTGTCATTTCCATCCTTTGTCAGGTTCATTCCCTTTCCCGAAAGGACAGTTTCGTAGGGGCTGCCGTCCTGAACTCCCCAAAGAAAGGAGAGGGTGGAGCTGGCGCCATCTGTTTCCGCGTACCAGTAGCAAAGGCCATCGGCAGTTTCCAGGACAGCGCTGCGATCCTGAAAATATTCAGGCTGCTCCCCGACAGTTTGGCCATCCGGCGTCTGCCTTCTGGGAGCCAGCTGCTGCGTCCCCCCTGCGCCGGCAAACCAGATATGCCCCTTCAGATAACCATCCTGCCTGGTTCCGGTAAAGGCAAAGGCCTCCCGGACTCCGTCATTATCATAATCCGCACAGTCGAACAGTAAAACCTCTTCTTCCGAAGCCTCCTGCAGGGCGGCCAGAAGAGACGAGTCCTCTTGTGACAGGGCTTTCCCGCCGAAGCTTTGCCCGGCGTTATCTGTCTGCGCGCCGTTTTGTGTTTCGGACACGGCATGGCTGCCATCCTGGCTTTGCGCGCCGGAAGCTGTTCCCGCGTCAATAACCGGATCCGCGGCATTATCCGCAGGCAGGCCGCACCCGCCAAGAAGGGGGACGCTGAGTAAGAACGCGGTGGCAAGACTGGTAAGGGCGGGAACGGTTATAGGGGTATTTTTTTCCATAGATGCTCCTCCTTTGCTGAGGAAGGTGGTTTCCGGCAGATGAATGCCGTTATTAATTGTTCTGATTTTATGTTATATCCTGGAGCGGATTTCCGCAAGATGTCCGGGGAAATATTAAAGAAATCGTAACTTTTGAATTTTCGGTGAATTTTCACAGTTTAAAGAGTGGCTAAGATCGCAGAAACGTAGTATACTGGTTGCATTGAACAGCTCTGGCTTTAATGGATAAGCGCAGGAAAATGCACGGATGGGAGTAAATATGACGGAAACAGATGTAAACCGGCTTTGGGAAAGGCTGGCCGGATGTCCCGCTGTGGAAGCGATTGCGCTCGGCGGATCCCGGGCAACAGGAAAAGCGGATGAGAAATCCGACTATGATGTATATGTATATCTGCAGGGAGAATTCCCGGCCTGTGAGCGGGAGAAAATACTGGGTGAATTTTGTCCGGTTATGGAAATCAACAATCATTACTGGGAGATGGAGGATAACTGCACCCTGGGAAACGGAGTGGATTTGGATATTATTTACCGGAGGCTGGAGGATTTCGCGGCGGGGGTTCCCCGGGGGGGGCAGGGAGGGGAAGTCCTGTGGTGCTATACCACCTGTATGTGGCATAACCTGAAGACCTGCAGGATTCTATATGACGGCACCGGCCGCCTGACCGTGCTGAAGAAAGACTTCGATGTGGAATATCCCCAGGAGCTGAAAAGGAATATTGTGCAGCGGAATATGAAGCTGATGAACGGCGTCCTGCCCTCCTATGACATGCAGATAAAAAAAGCGAGGCAAAGAAGGGATCTGGTAAGCATCAACCACAGGACGGCCGCATTTCTGGAAAGCTACTTTGATGTTATTTTTGCATTGAACGAAATGACGCATCCCGGTGAAAAACGGCTGATGCGGCTTTGCATGGAACAGTGCCATATCCTGCCTGCCTGCTTTGAAGAGAACCTGGAGGGGCTTTTCACCCATATGTTTGACGGGCAGGGGGAAGAATATCTGTGCAGGCTGGTAAAGGAGCTGCAGACGGTTTGTGCCGCCCAGGGCTTCTAAAGGCCCGCTGACTGTTCTTTGATATATGCTTCAGCTTCGGCTGCCGTGAGCCTTCTGATTTCTGTATGGGGAAATTCTCTGTATTCAGGCCTTTTGTAAACGGGCCGCATTGCAGTACAGGATTTTCCCCTGTTCTTTTCCAGATATTCCTTCAATGTAAATTCATCTCTGAAAATCTTAAAGGATTTCCTTCCATTAGAAGCTGTGATTTCGTATATGCCGCAATTTGTTTTTTCGGTGGCATCTGCTGTCCGCAGGTAGAGCTTTGCTGTTTCCGCTGATTGAAAGGGGAAATTCCATCTTTGCAAGCCGTTTTTTCCCGTTTTGTTGATGCAAATGCATCTGCCGCAGGTACCGCAGATGTATTGCAGATGATTTTCCAGGCAGTCCCGTGGGTTTTGCAGCGGGGTTGCTCTTTTTTTGTTGCTGTAGCATTCCGGGCATTCAGTCATATTATTTCTCCTTTAGTAGGTTATATTCGTGGGATGTGAGGGGAAGCAGGTTCTTTTTTTGACAGGCGGGAAAGCCGCCGGAATGGATTAACAGCTGTATGCACAATCACTCCACAGTTAAAGTATAGACTCAGACATAATGGGAGTGTCAAGAAGAAAATAAAAAATATAAAATTTATTACTAATACGTATTGATTTTGATTTCTT
>OAVH01001435.1_pt1 | contig 12857 bp, 11 predicted proteins | sample 1495281 | NCBI WGS metagenome assembly OAVH01 (sample SAMEA2580082, study PRJEB22360) | human gut metagenome | biome: human gut; feature: human-associated habitat; material: faeces | place: Denmark | collected 2008/2010
GTCATGCCGAAATGGCGCGAAGCACGCGGTTGACAAAACTATAGAGACACGTCCCAAATTGACTACTCGTGAAAGTTGCGTCTGCGCGCATGGACGGCTCGTGAGCGGGTACATGGCTGTAGTAACATAGCTTCTGTCCGCGGGCGTGCCCGCGTTATTGTGAGAAAGGAGCCCCTGTGGCTGTTAACGAAGAGCTGCTTAAGAAGGTTCTTGAAGAGATTCGTCCCAACCTGCAGGCCGATGGCGGCGATATGGAGTATGTGGGCGTCGACGACGAGGGCGTCGTCAAGCTGGAGCTGCAGGGCGCCTGCGCCGGCTGCCCCATGAGCTCGCTGACCTTGTCTATGGGCATCGAGCGTATCCTGAAGGAGCACGTGCCCGGCGTTACCCGTGTCGAGCAGGTCAATGCCTCCGGCGAGACCGACGACCTGTACGACGAGTACGCGCCGTTCTAAGATGCGAAAGCTGCGGACGGTACGCTCCGCATAGACGTTACGCCCAAATATGCGGCTGCGAGCGTAAGGCCCGCGGCCGCATTTGTATGTAGGGAGTAGGAGGGTCGACATGCTCAACGACTTCTACCATATGCTTGATCCCGTCGCGATTTCGGCGGGGCCTATCACGATTTACTGGTATGGTCTGGCCTATGTGGTCGGCGCCCTGCTCACGGCGGTTGTCATGTACCGCACACAGCGTCGCTGGGGCTTTAACATCACGATTGATGACCTGACGAGTGTCGTGGTCGGCGTGGTCTTTGGCCTCATTATCGGTGCGCGCCTGTTCTACGTCGTCTTTTACGGTGATGGCTACTACTGGGCGCACCCGCTCGAGATCTTTGCCACCAACGAGGGCGGCATGAGCTTCCATGGCGGCCTGGTGGGCGGCATTATCGGCGGCATCATCGTGTGCCGCATGTATAAGCTCGACGCATGGACTTTGGCAGACCTTGCCGTCATAGGCGCGCCGCTGGCCTTGTGCCTGGGCCGTTGTGCCAACTTTGTCAACGGAGAGCTGTGGGGCAAGCCGACCGATCTGCCCTGGGGCGTGGTCTTCGGCGGCACCGCGGGCGATATGCCGCGTCACCCCTCCCAGCTCTACGAGGCATTTCTTGAGGGCATCGTGCTCTTTTGCATTCTGCAGGTGCTCAGCCGCAAAAAGCCGCTACTGCCCCAAGGCACGTTTATGGGCGTGTTCGTGATGGGGTACGGCATCGTCCGCTTTCTCGTTGAGTTCGTGCGCGTGCCCGATGCCCAGTTGGGTTATCTACTGGGAGGCGTCATCACTATGGGCCAGCTGCTGAGTTTGCCGCTCGTTATCGCGGGCCTGGCGCTCATCATCTTCGCCCGACACCGCAATCGCCCCCAGCGCATCTACCTCGACGCCTAACCACCACAAAGGGGACAGGCACCTTTGTGGTGATTCGCTGGGCAACGATGACAGAACCGTAACGTTTCCCCAGATAAAACCTGCCAAAATAAACCTGTCCCTTTTTGGCAGGTTTCTAGAAAGGCTCTTTGGACTGTGAAGGATTCCGATCTCTCCACAACGGCTGCGCGCGACGCTGCCCGCATCGTCTGGTTTAAGCGCTACCCCGCCAAGCAGACGCTCATCGCATTTTTGCTCGCGCTGTTGGCGACCACGGCGTTTTCCATCGATCCCTCCCCGGTGTCGAGCAACGCAGTCTTGGCGATTGACCCCAAAGCCTCGGGCATGCTGTACGTGTGCTACGAGGTGCTCCTCTCGTTTGCCGGCCATACCGACGCGGTCATGCTGCTTGCACTTGCCTGCCTGCTCACCTTGCCGTTTCGCTACGTGTTCTTTGGCCGTGGCGACACCTGGCGTCCATCGATCATTCTGCCGTCGCTGTTCTTCGCCATCTGCATGGTGTTCGGCCGCAGCTACGATCTCACCGACTCGGCCGAGATTGTCCTTGGCGACAAAGCCCGCATCATCTGCGCCTGGATTGGCGGCGCGGGCTGGATGCTCCTAGCGATCGTTGCCTTCTACCTTGCCTTTGAGTGTCTAGATTGGCTGAGCTCTCGGCGCATTCCGTTTTCGGAAGCGCACTTTGGCCGCGTATGGCGTGTGGCTCACGCCGTGCTCTCGGTCCATCCCTTTGCCGGGCCCTTCCTGGTGCTTATGATCGCCTGGGCGCCCACGCTCATCGCTTCGCTGCCCGGCCTTTTTATGGGAGATACGGGTGCGCAGATTCGCCAGTGGTTCAACTATCCCAACGGCACGAGCGACTATCTGCGCCTACTCAACCCCAACGTGCTGCTCAACGGGCATCATCCCGTAGTGCACACGGCCATTATCGGCTCGTGCGTTCAGCTGGGGCTTTCGCTGTTCAACAGCGCTAACGCGGGCCTCATCATCTATACCTGCGCTCAATTTGTCATCACGGCTGCCTGCATGGCGTATTCCATTTCATCGCTGCGCAAACTGGGCGTGAGCCTGCCGGTTCGCGGTGCGATCCTGCTGTTCTTTGCGTTTATGCCGATGTTCTCTAACTACGCGGCGTTGCTCACCAAGGACGTGCTCTTTGCCGACGCGTTCTTGGTGCTGCTGGTACAGACCGTCAAGCTCGTGGCATGTGGCTTGCCCCGTCGTGATGCCAATGTCGAGCGAGCGGGCGAGAAAGCCCCCGTGCTCTTTGCGCGCCACGACTGGCTGCTGCTCGCTCTGGGCTCCATGGGTTCCACGTTCCTGCGCAACGGCGGCCTGGTGTTTCCCCTGGCGGCATGCGTAATCGCGGCGGCGTTTTGCGTATGGGACGTGCATGTGGCTCGTCGTGCAGCCAAGCAGACTGGTGCTGCGCCTTCGGGCGCCATCCCGCGTTTCCGCTGGGTTGGCGTTCTCGCGGTGCTCGCGCTCTGCCTTGCCTCTAATATGTACTTCACCAAGGTCTTTATGCCGGCGCACGATATCACGCCTGGTTCCAAGCGCGAAATCCTCTCGATTCCGTTCCAGCAGACGGCTCGTTTCGTCCAAAAGCACGACGGCCTCAACTCGGGCGTCAACCCCACGGTTAAGGAGGACGGCACCATCGTGGAGGCTCCTTGCGACGGTTCGGTGACCGACGAAGAGCGTGCCGTGATCGATCGCGTACTCAAGTACGAGAACCTGGGCCGCCGCTACAACCCCGACAAGTCCGATGCCGTCAAGAACTGCTTTAACGAGTACGCCTCGCAGGAGGACATCGATGCCTATTTTGAGGTATGGGCTCAGATGTTTAAGAAGGATCCCGAGTGCTATATTTCGGCGCTTATCAATAACTACTATGGTTATTTTTATCCGAGCGCGCGCGATGCCTGGGTCTACAGCACGGCGCGTAGTGCCGAGATCATGGCGCGCCCCGACAACCTCAAATACTTCGACTTCCATCCGGTCGACAGCAACGTGGTGCGCTGGTGCGACCACCTGATCAATCTGTACCGTGTGGCGGTGCAGCGCATCCCGTTTATTTCGCTCACCATGAGCTCGGCCACCTATGTGTGGATCATGATCGCCGTGGTGGTCTACCTGCTGCGTCGTCATTCATGGCGTGCGCTGGCGATCTGGGTGCCGCTGTTGGGCGTACTCGCTGTGTGCCTGATTGGCCCGTGCAACGGCTCGACCTACATGCGCTACCTGTATCCGGTCATCGCCTGCATGCCCTTCGCCATCGGCGCCACCGTCACCCGCAGCGACTTCCTCTGGTTCTAACTTGGTGCATTGAGGTCAGGTTTCTTTGCACCAAAGGGGCCATCATCACGACGCCTTCATTTTGGGGTTTATCTCGCAGGCCAGTAGGTATATCATAACGACGTTTGTTTATATTGCCCGAGCATCTGCGCTGGGCTTTAGGTCGAAACCGATAGGAGACACGTATGTCCGGACACTCTAAGTGGGCCACAACCAAGCATCGTAAGGGCGCGCAGGACGCCAAGCGTTCCGCCCTCTTCTCCAAGCTCAGCCGCAACATCACCGTTGCTGCCCGTCTCGGCGGTGACCCGCTGCCCGAGAACAACGCCAGCCTCGCCGCTGCCGTTGCCAAGGCCAAGGCTCAGTCCATGCCTAAGGACAAGATCAAGTCCGCTATCGACAAGGCTTTTGGTTCGGGTGCCGACGCCGCCGTCTACGAGAACATCGTGTACGAGGGCTACGGTCCCGCCGGTGTCGCCGTCTACGTCGACTGCCTGACCGACAACCGCAACCGTACCGCCGCTGATGTCCGTTCCGCCTTCTCCCACGCTGGTGGCAACCTGGGCACCTCCGGCTCCGTCGCCTTCCAGTTTGAGCGCAAGGGCCAGATCGTCGTCGCCAAGGAGATCCTGGACGAGAACGCCAAGAAGGAGACCATGATCGCCAACGGTGCTGCCGGTGACGAGGATGAGTTCATGATGGCCATCGCCGAGGCCGGTGGCGAGGACTACGAGGATGCCGGCGAGGAGTGGATCGTCTGGACTGCTGCCAACGACGTCATAGCTGTCTCCAAGGCGCTCGAGGAGCAGGGCGTCCAGGTCAAGGGTTCCGAGACCACCATGGTCCCGACCACCCCGACCGAGGTCTCTGGTACCGACGCCAAGAAGGTCCAGCGCCTCATCGACCGTCTTGAGGAGCTCGACGACGTCCAGGACGTCTACAGCACCATGGACATGACCGACGAGGTCATCGCTGCCCTCGAGGAGGAGTAGCGCCCGCACGGATTGAGCCGTGCATATCTGGGCATAATGAAGCGAGCATGCAAGCCTCGTGGAATAGATGAGCCGGATCCGCGTGCGTAGAGCACCGGACCCGGCTCTTTTATAATGATGCGAACCGTTTTGCATTTCGAGAGCCGAGATTTGAAGGGAGCGCCGCGTGCGCGTACTCAAACGAGCCCTAGCGATCGTGTATCTTGCCGCCACCATCGTGGCGCTGGGTACGCTTGTCTGCCAGTTTTGGGGGCCGTATACGTATCGCTTTATGCTGCTGATGCGCGACCCCATGCCGCGCATCGTCGTCACGGCGTGCGCCGGCGTCGTGGCGATCGGCGTGCTGGTAAGCTTTTTCCGCCTGATGTTCGCCCGTCGCGAACCGTCCTGCGTGCATCCGGCGGGGGAGCGCAATATCGAGGTTACCCTTGCGGCGCTTTCTTCGTGCGCCAGGGCTGCTGCCGAGCGTGACGACCGCGTGATGGTCGAGCATGTCGAGGCCCGCGTCCAAGGCTCCGACGATTCGCACGTCCGTTTTAAGGTCGAGGCCATCGCGCTCGATGATAAGGACGTTGCCGCTCTTGCCACCTCGATGCAGCAGCGCATCGAGAAGGCCTGCGACACCATGCTCGGCACGCCGGGTACGACCGCGCGTGTCCGTTTTTTGCCGTCCAAGACTACCGTCCAGACCGTGGAGGTTTCCGGTGAGTGATACCAATCAAGATAAGACCGCTCGTACGCCGCGCCTGACGATTGACCAGAGCGCTACGCCGGCGAGCGAACCTGTTGATTCCAAAGCAGAGGCAACCGAGTTACAAGACGCGGCAGCCGCGGATTTTGACGAGGCTATGGGTCTCATCAAGGGTACGGGCGCTGCCATCTGGAGCTATGCTGTGCGTCATCCCAACACCACGCTCGGTGCCGTCGCCGGCTTTATCCTCGCCGTGTTGGTGCTCACGTTGGGCCTGTGGGATACGCTCGTCATTGCATTCTTCGTGCTGATCGGCGCTGTGATCGGTCAAATTCGCGACGGCGAGAACGGGATCGTCAACTTCTTCGGCCGTCTGTTTAGCGGCCGCTAATATGTATTCGACTGTCGCATCCGCGGCAGGCATAAGGAGGAACCATGGCTTTTAATACGAAGGTCGATGTAGCCGATACCGAGCTCGAGGAGAACGAGGCGGTCGTCGCCGAAGCTGAGGATGTGACGCTCGAGGACGAGGCTCTCGTCGAGGCCGAGTCCGATACGGATGAGGACGACGAGGAAGCAGACGAGTCCGAGGACTCGCTGACCTATTCCAACGGCGTGATCGAGAAGATCGTTGCCATGGCCACTCGCGAGGTTCCGCACGTTCTGGGCATGAAGGGTAACCTTATGCACTTTGTGCAGGAGCAGTTCGGTGCCGAGAATCTGACCAAGGGCGTGACGGTCGAGGTCACCGATGACAATCGCGTGGTCGTCAACATCTCCGTCATCATCGAGTACGGCGCCTATGCGCCCGCGATCTTCGACGATGTCAAGGCACGTGTCACCGAGCGCCTTGCCGCGATGACCGGCCTTGAGGTGGCGGGCGTCAACCTGCGCATCGAGGATGTCATCACCCCCGAGGAGTACGAGCATCGCACCAGCCAGCACGAATAACCTTCCAAAAGGGGACAGGTTTGTTTTGGCAGGTTTTATCTGCGAAAACGTTAAACGGCCGACCGCGCAAGCAAAAGCGTGGCCGGCCGTTTTTGTACGCTCCCGATGTAGCCATACCGCTCGTCTAACTAAGGGTTGCAATCCCCACGTTCCGCGTTACCCTAATGGGCGCATTGTTTCCAAATTGTTAACGAGGGGTTGCCGTAATGGCCGACGAGCGCGAAACAGAAAGCAAGGCATGGGCAATTGAGGCCGCTGCGGCAGAGGCGGCGTCGCGTGCTGCCGAGGAGGTGCATCGTCCTCCCGTAGTGCCGATGGAGCGCGTGGTCGATCGCGATGTTATCGAGCGGGGCGAGCGCGCTGGTCGCAAGCGCAGCCAGGAGCCGGGCTTCCCGCGCTTTTTCGCTGAGCTCAATCTGGGTCTGATCCTCACGGCCTTTGCCATCGTCGCGTTTAAAACCCCTAATCACTTTGCTTTTGGCGGCACCTCGGGCGTGTCGGTCATTCTGTCCACGCTGTTCCCGACCCTGCCCGTCGGCGTTTTTATGTGGATTATCAATGCGGTCCTGGTCGTTCTGGGCTTTATCTTTTTGGAGCGCAAGGCAATCCTGTGGAGTGTCTTTGCCTCGTTTGCGCTGTCCGCCTATGTTTCGCTGTTTGAGCTCTTTATTCCGACCGATGTCTCGATGACGGGCGATATGTGGCTCGACCTGTGCTTTGCCGTGATTCTGCCGGCGCTCGGCAGCGCCATCGTCTTTGATATTGGTGCCTCGACGGGCGGCACGGACATCCTCGCCATGATTCTCAAACGCCGCACGACGCTTGAGATCGGCCGTGCGCTGCTGCTGGTCGATATCGGCATCGTGACCATCGCGGCCTTCTTGTACGGTCCGCGCGTCGGTCTGTACTGCGTGCTCGGCCTGTTTGCCAAGACGCTCGTGGTCGACAAGGCCATCGAGAGCATTCACCTGCGCAAAGTCTGCACGGTCATTTGTTCCGAGCCCCTTAAGGTCGAGGAGTTTATCGTCAAGCATCTCAACCGTACGGCGACTATCAGTCGCGGCTACGGTGCTTTCTCGGGCAAGTGCGTGACGGTGATCATGAGCGTGCTGAGTCGCCGCGAGGCCGTGCAGCTGCGTCGCTACGCTCGCGAGATCGATCCGGGTGCCTTTATCACGATCGTCGACAGCTCCGAGATCGTCGGCAAGGGTTTCCGCGGAACGAACTAACGCGGTCGAGCTCATCAAACAATCGAATAGCGCCCTGCGCATTGCAAATGCGTCATGTTGGAGTATTTGTCCCCACATTGGGTGATAATGATGCCAAAGACATCGTTTGCGATCCAGATGATTCGCTCAAGATACGAAGGGATGATCTCGATGTTCTGTTCGCAGTGTGGTGCCCCCATGGGCGATAACGACAAGTTCTGCGGCGCGTGTGGTGCCCCCAATGCCGGTGCCGCAGCCTCTGCCCCTCAGGGTCAGCCCCAGCAGTTTGTTCCGCAACCGCCCGTGGCGAATGCGTCCAAGGGCTGTGTGGCTCAGGCGTTTGAGGATATGACCAAGACTCCGGGCGTGCTGCAGCGCGTGTGCCAGATTGCCTTTTTACCGGCGCTGATTTGTGTTGTGTCGGTACTCGTGCTGTTTATTCCCGTTATTGGCGGCATTGCAGCTGCCATCGGCTTTTTGGCAGCTTGCATTGCGAGCGTGTGTGGTTCCGGCTTTGGTATTGAGTGGGGTCGCGATCTGTCGCTCAAGGTTGATGACGGTATGGATCGTCCACTCATGCGTTCCACGTCGTTTGGCCTCGGAGTCTTTTCGAGCGTTATCTCGGTCGTGCTCGAGGTTATTGCTGCCATTCCCGTTATCGGTGTAGTGCTTTCGCTGGTGGAGAGCGTGGTAATTGGCGCCGCGGGCTCGTATTCGTATTACGGCTCTTATGCACTCGAGGCAGCGCTGTTCGGCTCGCTTGGCCTGCTTGTCCTGGCTATGATTGCCACGGCGGTCTTGGGGGTCTTCTTTAAGATGTTCGCCGACATTGCCGTGATGCACTTTGCGGTGACCGGTCGTGTCGAGAGCGCGTTTTCGCTCGATAAGGTCTGGGCGGCCTTTAAGCACAACAAGACCAAACTGTTCTGCGCTTCGTTCCTTCCCGAGTTTTTGACGGGCCTGGTCGCCAACGTTGTCACATGGATCCTGACGCTCGTCTTTGGCACCATTGCCTCTGTCGGTATGTATAGCTACTACTACCGTCCTACGGCTATTGAGGCGCTTGTTACCGGCGGTGGCATCACGCTCGTATTGTTCTTGGTGCTGACGGCGTTTGTCACGGTATTCCTCACGGTCTTTGGCAAGATGCTCAAGCACCGTGCCGTTGGCTATTGGGTTGCGCGCTACGCAAGCGAGTGGGCCGACGAGGACAAGGACGACGTCCTGACTTTTGTGCTGCCGTTTGAGAAGAAGTCTGCTCCGGCTGGTTTTAGCGCCGACGCAGCGCCCGTATCCGATTCCGCTGCGGCGCCGGCGCCTGCGCCCGAGCCCGAGCCCGAGCCCGTGCCTGAGCCTGAGCCTGAGCCTGAGCCTGAGCCTGAGCCCGCGCCCGTGCCTGAGCCCGAGCCCGCGCCCATGCCGGAACCGGAGCCCGAGCCTGCACCTGAGCCCGAGCCTGCGCCAAGCTCCGACGAGGACCCGCAGGACGAGTAACCCTGCCACCTGCCATTTGGGGACGGGGTAGAAACGGTAGAAATAGCGCTTGACAAATAAGCGGGGGCGGACGTGCCGAAGCGTCCGCCCCCGCTTTGATATCGCGATGCGGCTATGACTGCGAGATGGTCGTGGATCGACTACTCGCCGCGCTTCTCCTCGCGGCGGGCGGCGGCGCGAGCGTCGTGGATGCCCTTGATTGCGGCGTGTCGGGCGGTGCGGGCATCGTGCATGGCGTCGCGGGCCTCGGCGGCCGTGGCCTTGGCAGAGCGCAGTTTGGCTGCCAGGTCGGGATTGGTCTCGGCGACCGCGGCAATCGTGGGGCCGTCGAGCTCTTCTTGTGTGGGCTCGGCCAAAAAGTCGATGGCATATTGGGCGGCCACCATGGAGCCCTTGGCCAGTACCGACTCGTCAATCTTGTAGAAGCAAGAATGTTGGGCGTACGTGGCGCCAATCTGGGGGTTGCGCGTGCCAACAAAGGCGAGCACGCCCGGTACGCGGCGCAGGTACTCCGAAAAATCCTCACCCGAGAGTGTGCCGCGATAATGGCCTTGGCCGGTGGGGCCCAGGCATTTGATTACTGCCTGGCGGCAGCGCTCGCTCGAGGCGGCATCGTTTTCGACCTTGTAATTGGCGATGGTGTAGTCGGTGAGCTCTGCCTCGGCGCCCAAGGCGGCCGCGGTATGCTCCACGATGCGGCGCATGAGCTCCGGCATTTCCTCGTGGGTCGAATCTCCGTAGGTGCGCACCGTGCCGGCGAGGTAGGCCGTGCCGGCGATAACGTTGCGCGCGGTGCCGCCGTGCAGCTCGCCGACGGTAATGACGGCCGGCTCGTAGGGACTGATCTCGCGCGAAACGATGGTCTGCAGAGCGTTGACGATCTCGGCGGCAACCATAACGGCGTCGTGACCGCGCTGGGGCATGGCGCCATGGCACGAGGTGCCGCGAACGTCGATGCGGAACCAGTCGGTGTTTGCCATGCGCGGGCCGGGCTCGCAACTCACGGTGCCGGCGTCGACCTCGCTCCAGATATGCGCGGCATAAGCGCCGTCGACGCCATCGAGTACACCGGTGCCGATCATGAGCTTGGCGCCTTGGCCGTTTTCCTCGCTGGGCTGGAATACGATGCGGATCTCGCCGTGGATGTCATCGGTCATATGGCGCAGAATCTGCAGCGTGCCGAGCATCATGGCGATGTGGCAGTCGTGACCGCAGGCGTGCATGCAGCCCTCGTTGACGCTGGCGAACTCCTCGCCGGTCTGCTCGGTGACGGGAAGGGCATCGATGTCGGCGCGCAGGAGGATGCGGCGACGTGGCGTGCCGTCCTCGCGGTAGGCGTCGGGCGCGGTGCCGCGCAGCGTTGCAACCAGGCCCGTCTTGAGCGGGCGCTCGTAGGGGATATTCATGGCGTCGAGCTGGTTGGCGATGTCGGAAGTCGTGCGCTCCTCGGCAAGGCTCAGCTCCGGGTGCTTATGGAAGTGCCGGCGCTGCTTGATGATGTAGGGCTCAAACTCGGTGGCGATATCCTGGATGGCTGCGGTGACGTCATCTGCCGCGCGAACCTCGGTTGCCGCCATAATCTGCTGTGCCTTGGTCTTCGTCATAGTCGATTTGCTCCTTGCTGGCTCGATCGCAAAATCGTACAGGCTCTCTCCAGTATGCCACCTGCCACTTGGCGTGGCAAAGTTGCCGTTTGCCGCTTGGGGTTTTGTAACAAGAGTGGGGGAGTACACTCGGGGGTGTTGAATTTCCTGCCAGAGATGGGGATGCCCATGCAGCATATCGATCGGATTATCCGCTCCAAGAACGTCTTTACCGCGCAAGACGGCATTGATAACGCCCGCGAGCTGGCGATTGCCATTGCAGGCGATCGCATCGTCGCGGTCGGCGCGCCCGATGACGTGATTGCCGCCGCCCCTGCCGCCACGCCGGTTATCGACTACGGCGAGCAATTCATCTGCCCCGGCTTCCACGATGCGCACCTGCACTTCTTCCATACCTCGGTCGGCTCCTCGCCCTACATGCTCATGGATATGGGTACGTCCGAGGCGGCGCTGGTGCAACACGCGCTCGAGTTTTCCCAGGACCTGCCCGACGACGCTTGGGTTGTGACTCAGGGCTGGCGCGACTACCGTTGGGACCCGCCCGAGCATCCTACCAAGGCGTCGCTCGATGCGGCATTCCCCGATCGCCCCTGTGTTATGTATTCGGGCGACGGGCACACGCTGTGGCTCAACAGCCGCGCACTCGAGGCGCTCGGCGTCACGCGCGACAGCGAGCCTCCGGCGGGCGGTAGCTACGACAAGGACGCAAGCGGCGAGCTCACGGGCATTGCTCACGAGGCGGCTGCCATGCAGCTGCTACCGCGCTGCCTTGAGTGGCTGGGGGAGGATCGCATTGCAAGCGCTTACGCCGATCAAATGAGGCGTATGGCCGAGCAGGGTATCACCTCGATCTGCGATATGTCGCTCATGCCTATGCCGGGCTGCGATTTTATCCGCGACGATGTCTACGACAAGCTACAGGCAGCCGGCAAGCTGGGCATCCGAGCCCATCTGTTCCCCACGTTGCTGGATGACCAATCGCGCTTAAAAGAACTGCAGACCCGCTACGCGAACAACGCGCTGCTCTCGGCGCCTGGTTTTAAGCAGTTCTTCGACGGCGTCTCGAGCGAACACACGGCCTATCTCACCGAGCCCTATACCAACCCGCGCTTCCCGGGCGATCAAGGTCGCCTGACGGTTCCCGTCGAGCGCATGCGCAAGCTGGTTCTGGCTGCTGCGGAGCGCGGGCACACCGTTCGCATCCACGTCATCGGTGACGGTGCGATTCATGCCGCGCTGGATATCTTTGAGGAGGCCGCCGAACTGTACGGCCTGCCCCAGCACGGTCATAACACGCTTGAGCATCTGGAGAACCTCTTGCCCGAGGACCTCGATCGTCTACGCAAGCTTAACGTCGTTGCCTCGAGCCAGCCCTGTCACATTACACTCGACCCGGGCGGCCCCGAGCGCGATCTGGGCCTGGAGCGCAGCCGCATCATGTGGCCGTTTGCGACCTATAAGCAGCGCGGCATTCGCCAAGCATTCGGCACCGATAGCCCCATAACAGCTGTTACCAGCATGAACGTGCTCTACACGGCCATCACGCGCCAGGACCCCAAAAGCCACTGGCCCGAGGGCGGCTGGTTGCCGAGCGAGCGCATCGATGCAGCAACAGCCCTGCGCAACTACACCCTGGGCAGCGCCTATGCAGCGGGCGACGAGCAAAACCTCGGCAGCTTGGAGCCCGGCAAGTATGCCGACCTGGTAGTCCTGGATCAAAACCCGCTCATCGTTGACCCCCAAGACCTCCAGGCCACAAAAGTTCAGGCCACCTACCTGGCAGGCAACTTGATTTACGAGCGCTAATATTCATGTCGTACCGTTAAACGCGGCTCGCGCAGCCTATTTTGGGATGGCGCTCGAGCCGCGTTTGCGTTTTGGTGGGGATCCGCCATGAGCGTCCCTGCTCTGTTGGATTTGGGTGCGGGGCGGAGGTGCTGCTGCCCCGCGCTCAATTTGGACACCAGCAATGCTATCTCTTGGTGTTTTGCATACTTCCCATTACAGATTGCATAAAAAGGCTGGGATGTCCTTCCTGATCCTGATGTACCCCCGCCCGTACCGTGCAAAAAACGGAGTATTCAGCACCGCGAGCTCTGCCGGTGCCGCTGCGGCTGAGTAACGTTGCGGAGATTGACGTCATTTTGGGGTCCGGCGCGGCGCGAAGCATGCCTTTTTGGGTAGCGCGCAGAGATGTGGTGTAAGAGGCGGGGCATGCCCCGCCTCTTCTCTT
>OAVH01001447.1_pt1 | contig 12731 bp, 6 predicted proteins | sample 1495281 | NCBI WGS metagenome assembly OAVH01 (sample SAMEA2580082, study PRJEB22360) | human gut metagenome | biome: human gut; feature: human-associated habitat; material: faeces | place: Denmark | collected 2008/2010
CCCCCGCCGCAGGCTGCCAGACTGAACGTCATGAGCAGGCAAAGCAGAAGCGCTGTTGCTTTTTTCAGCTTTCTCATTAATCTCCCTCTCCTTTCTGTAAATCAGCTCCATTATCGCTGTTTAGTCCCTTGAGTTTGTGCATCTTTCAGAACTATAATTTATTTTAAATGTATCTATAAGCAATTACTACGCACGATTTTTATTTTAGCCAGACATTTTTATGCAAAATGTCCGAAAACACCCAATTTACGGGCATTCCGGAGATGTCTAAAAATGTGCGGCTTATTCCCACCGGAAATCACCGATACCGGACATGCTAAAAACCCGGGCTGCAACAGCAGGCGTCCCGGCGGATACAGGCAGCAGCCGGGGACCGATGATTACAAAAAAATAATAATTGACACATGCATTTTCGTAACTTACAATGAAAACAGAGGTAACCGCATAAACGGTGAAAGCACCGGACAGTAGTGTGCTGAGACAAAAAATAAGAAGCAGGAGGTGTTATTTATGTTGCATGAGGTAAGCTTTCCGTCTTACAACAAACGTGACGAGGTACAGGGATGGATTTATGTCCCTGCTGCCAGGCCGAAAGGGATTGTGCAGATTATCCACGGATTCGGCGAGCATTCCAGAAGATATCTGCACATGATTTCCAAATTTATGGATGCAGGCTTCATCGTAGCTGCCGACGACCATGTGGGGCACGGGAAAACGGCAATGGTAAGCGGCGTCTGGGGCGACTGGGGCGATGCAGGGTTCCACACCATGATGGAAGACGAACACACGCTGAAGGAACTGGTCTGTGAGAAATACCCGAACCTTCCCTATTTCCTTTTCGGGCACAGCATGGGCTCCTTTATCGCCAGGGATTACGCGGCAAAATACGGCGATGAGCTGGCAGGCGTCACCATCTGCGGCACCACGGGCAGCTTCCGCGGCGCGGCGGAAACCGCACTGCTTCTCAAAAAAGCCATGGACGACGGCCTGGGGACCGATTCCAATCCGGAATTTACCGGCGCCCTCATGGGTTGGATGTGTGAACGCTGTGACGACGTTACCATCGGCAACGAATGGATCTGTTCTGATCCTTATGTCCAGCGCGACCATGCGGAGGATCCCTTCGACGCCTTTACCAGGCCCACCAGCAACCGGTCCATGTATGATTTTACCCAGATGATGCTGTCCATCGAAGGCACACAGTGGGCAGAAAAGGTGCCCACGTCGCTTGCCTTCTACAATATCGGCGGCGACCAGGATCCTGTGGGCGAGTACGGCAAGGGCATTTATGAGGTTTCAAACTGGCTGTGCGAAACCGGGCATGAGGTTACCACCAGGGTCTATTCCGGCTACCGGCATGAGATACATAATTACAGTGATATCAAGGATGAGGTGGAGGACGGCATCCTTCAGTTTATGCTGGCGGCGGTTCCCTCCTGATACAGCGGGAAACCCCGCAGGCCTTCACAGCGCCGGGACAACGTTAGCCGTAAGCTGAAGCTGCGTCCCCAACGCCGGTTACGCAGAAAGCGGCTCTGTCCGAACAATCAGCAAAAGTGCAAGGAGCTACCACATGAAAAACAAGATGTCCGTACAGACAGCGATAGAAAAAATCACTTATGTTACCAATGATTTTCCTGAAGAGCCGTTCCGCATACTGTCAGAAAACCCGCAGGAAGCCATCCCTTACTTAATGGAAGGCATAAAGAAAGCATTAACGGAACAGGATCGGCTGGATGTAAATTATCAGCTACATTTTTACGCGCTTTTTCTGCTGGCGGAGTTTGGTTATCAGGAAGCCTTCCCAACAGTTATGGAACTGATCTCCATACCAGCCAATACCTTAGATACTTTACTTGGCGGTGCAATTACGGAAGGACTGGATGATTGCCTTTACAGTCTGTATAACGGCGATATTGATTTGCTGGAATCCTACATTATAGAAACACAGTCCAACAGCTATGCAAAAAATGCTGCGCTCAGAGTCTATATTCAGCTATACAATGATGGGGAAATACAGCAGCAAAGGCTGATGGATTTATTCAAAAAGCTGATTTATGCGCCGGTGGTTGAGGACGACACCTTTGACACCATGGTTTCCGCTGCAGTCTGCGACTGCCGCCTGTTCTCCATGCTTCCTGACGTTAAATATATGTATGATTATGATCGGGTGGATGAATCTTATTATGGAGATTATGCAGATTGTGTGGATTCCATATTTAATTACGGCCCCTACCGTGAAAGGGGCCTTAATAAAATTAACAGTGCCGCAGACATGTTGAGGAACTGGGCTATGTTTGACCAGCCCACTGATTCTAAGTCCAAAAAAGACGCCACAAAAAAAGATTTTGAAAAAATACTGCATAAAATGATTGCTTCCGCGCAGCAGCCGGTAAAAACAGAAAAAATATATCCAAACGATCCCTGCCCCTACGGAAGCGGGAAAAAATACAAAAAATGTTGTATGAACAAAGCTGCCGATAAAAAGGAAGAGCTTACAATGGCAGCGGACAGGAAAAAATGGCTGGAAAGTTATCCTGAAGATCCCGGCTGCCGGATTGAGGGCCATATCTACCTGAGTGATTTCTATGACCGGGAAGCGATAGAAACGGATAAGCTGGTCTATCTCGCCCTGAAGCACCGGGCCGAATTTATTACCATGCGCGAAACACAGGAACAAAAAATCAAACGCCGGACTTATTATCTGCTCAAGGCCTTTTCCAGATATGTGGAGAGGTGCAAAGCGGAGGACATTCGTACCTTCCGGGAATATGATGATAAATACAGTATCCACTATACCAGCGCTGAATGGCTGAATTACCTGATACAGCTGCTGGAAGAACAAAAGCTTTCTGCGGAATTGAAAGAAGTAAAAAGCTTTTGTGCCGGAAGATAAGCAACACCAGTGAAAAGGGGCCGCATGCGGCCCCTTTTTGTTATGTTTTTCTGAAAGAACTATCTGCGTATATATCGCTGGTTCCGGCTTCTTGGCTTAAGTTGTGATATTAAAAAACGGTCGATAATATTCCAAAATACTTTCCTCCGGGTTTAACTTACTTACTATCTTGCTGCCTTCAGTATACCACATTTTTATTAACTATTACAAAATTATGATAAAACAGGTAAGAATGCTTAGTCTATGATAAAGCATCCCCTACCGCCCTTTCACCACAATATGCTTTCCCCGTTCCAGCGTATACTCCTTTCCGGCCGCCTTCAGCACGCCGCCGTCCTTATCCGTATACACATCCAGCACGCCGTCCTTCCAGTCCATCCACACCGTCCCTTCATTCACAGGGAAGCTGCAGGAAAAACTGTCAAAAAGCTCCAGCTGCGGCTCCACCGCAAAGGTTTCATAGGCCGTCCCTGTGGGCCTGACGCCCATGCAGTACCTGCCCAGCAGATAGATGGGGCTCGCCCCCCAGGCATGGCACAGGCTCTTGCCGTATTTATCCCCGTACATGCCGTACTGCTCTTCCTCCGGCTGTTCCGGCTTGTATTCCTCCCAGAAGGTATCCGCGCCCCGCTCCAGCATCCCTCCCCAATAGCTTTTTAACGTATCCATCACCACGTCAAAACGTCCCAGCTTTGCCAGCGCTTCCAGCTCGTAGAACTTGAAATACGGCGTAGTGATCGCGGCAACCTCCTCATTCAGAAGAACCTTGTGAAGGATGCTTTCCGTTTCCGCCTCATCCGCATAACCGAACAGCACGGCAAAAATATTGGCATGACGCGTTACATTCCTGCGCCCTGACTGATAGCTGTCAATAAAAGCGCCCTTTTCCTCATCCCAGAAAAACTGTCTGATATTTTTAAGAAGTGCCTCCTTCCGGACGTCAAATTCCTCCGCATCCAGCCCCAGCAGCCTGCGCACGGAAGCCACAGCCTCGTAGCTTCTGGCCAGCAGCAGCTGCTCCGCGCACAGTGTCCCTTCCTTGTCCAGCTCCGCCCAGTCAATGTAGATCCAGTCGCCTTCCCTCCCGTATATAAAGCCCTGCCCGTCCGTCTGCTCCATACAGTAACGCAGAAGGGATTCCATCCTGGGATATACCATGCGGATAAAATCCAGATCCCCCGACATGTTATAGTAATTTTCCAGGCTGATAATCCAGTACATGGAATAATCCACAATTGTATTGATATGCTCCGTCACCGGATCATTTCCCCGCAGCGCCAGAATCGTCCGTTTGCAGATATCCTTGTCAAAAAACAGGTACTGGTTAATAAAATAGCTCTGATACGCATCTCCCGACCAGATCCAGCGATCCCTTTTCACCCCGTCCAGGAAAAAAATGCCGCTGGCCAGCCGGAACGTGGTATCCGCCACCTCCCAAATCCTGTTTATCAGCCCGTCACTGCAGGAAAAGCTGCTTCTTTTCGGGAAATCCACATATTTATACAACGCTTCCACCGTAACCAGCGAAGCGTTTTCCCCCTCCGGGATAAAAAGATAACGGAAAGCCCTGAGCTTGGTATGATAGCGCTGCCCGGACTCCCAGCGCCCGAACGGGGAAGCCTCACATTCCGCTTCTCTTTCAGGCCCGCTGGCACAGCCTGCCGGTACGCTGTCCTTTTTCCCCGGGATTTCCAGTACCTGCTTCAGATAACACAGCTGCGTGTCCAGCGCCTCCGTCCGGGATTCCCCGTAGCACAACGTCACCCGATCCGGCCTCTCCTCCCTGTTTATTTTTATCAGCGTATCCGCTGTCAGCTCCCTGCCGAAATCATACAGCACTCCCCCGTTCACCCGTTCTGTGGATACAGGCCGGCATAATTCCTGCGTATATTCGAATATCTGGGGATCCTGTTGTGCCCTTACATACATGTCATTCCATCCCACCGGCACTTCGGGCGCCGCAAAATCCGTTACAGTCCAGTTTTTTCCAGAACGGATTACCTCTCCCTCCACATAGATGCAGGGAAGCCCGGTACGGTTTCCTATTACCACATCAATCCCTATTTCTTTTGCAGGACAGGAAATCCATTCCCCGATCGTATACTTTTTTTCCAGATAAAAGGGCTGTCCTTCCGGGAACCAGGACGGCGCCTTCTCCTCCCATTTTACCAGCACGTGGCCGATTCCCTTTGCTGTCACCCGAAATGCCGTCTCCTTTTCCAGCCGGCAGGACGCATGGAAAACCACATGATGGCGGCAGTCCGCTATATGCCAGTAGGCCGGCCAGAAAAAGCCCCGCTCCTCCCTGTCAAAATTCTGGCACATGCCGTGATAAATCTCAAAATCTCCGGGATACCATATCCAATTCGCCATATTTTCCCCTTTCATAGCTGCGCGGCCGCTTTGCAGCCAGCGTTTTCTTTCCGCAATGCAGCGTTTTCTTTTCCAAAGCACAACCGATTGTACTTTTATTTACAGCTATTATATAATAAGCCATGGGAGCTTCTAAACGTCCGATTCCCGTTTCCGGCTCCCATACTACGCCCAAAACCCAGTTGCTTCCTTACACACATTTCACAGGAGAACCGATGAAAAAACAGAAAAAAGCTTCCGTTACCTCCGAGCAGGCCGTGGATATGCTGGTCCATAATAACTGGACCGCCTCTTCGGATCATCTGACAATTATAACGCCGCTGACCCTGTTCTATAAAATCAGGGATGAAAAAACAGGGAAGCTCCTGCACGCCGCAGTCTATCCCGGCGCCATGAGCTGCGATTACCAGCCCAACAACGCCGCCCTGCACCAGCACGACCATTTTGAGCTGATGTATGTGCTTGACGGTGAGCTGACAAATAAAATCGAACGGATTTCCTATACCTATAAAAAAGGGGACGCCTGCCTTCTGAACCGCAACACCCGGCATACGGACATCCCGGGCCAGCGCTGCAGCGTAGTTTTTATCAACTTCCATGCGCAGTATATCCTGGAGCTTATGGAAAAGGATGTGCTTTTTGAATTAAGCCCCCAAATCACACCGCCGGGCGGGGCTATCCATGATTTCCTGCGCTCCAACCTTCAGGGAGAGGAACGTTTTGCCAGAAATTATCTGGAATTTTCCTCCACCCTGCATTCCCTTGCCGCTCCGTCCGTAGGCCCTGCGGAAACGATCATTGACCAGCTGCAGCAGGAAATGGTGAGTGCCCGGCCCGGCTATTCTTACCTGCTGCGCGGCCTGCTGCTGCGCCTGTTTTACACCCTGGAGGACAAGACCAGCTTCCACTGCAATTTCATGCGCCTGGATTCCAGCAATGAGGATTTTCTGTTCGCCCGCATTTCCAACTGCCTGGAGGAAAGCCACGGCAATATCTCCCGCCCGGAGCTTTCCCGGGCGCTGCATTATAATGCGGAATACCTGAACCAGATTGTAAAACGGCGCACAGGCGCCAGCCTGCTGAAGCTGGCCGGACAGTACCGCCTGGATCATGCCAGGCAGCTTCTTACGAAGACGGACAAAAGCGTCACCGCAATTGTTGAGGAGCTGGGCTTCACCGGCACCTCCCATTTCTATAACCTTTTCCGCAGGGAAACCGGCATGTCCCCCCTTGAATACCGGGAAAAAAATTCATAAAAAATACGGCGCACCGCAGATATCCTTTCTGCATAGCCGCCGTATTTTTCATATCAGATAAATACCTTTTGATCTCCTGTTTTCATTTACGGCACGCCCTCATGGGAAGCTTACCGGGTTTTCGCCTTTGACAGATACTCGCTTAAAAGCTTAACCAGCTTTTCAATCTCAATAGGCTTGGTGGTATGGGCGTTCATCCCTGCATTGAGGGAGCGTTCCACATCCTCCTTGAATGCGTTGGCGCTCATGGCGATAATGGGGATTTCCTGCGCGCCCTTTTTACCGCTCTTTCTGATTTCCCTGGCAGCCGTAAGACCGTCCATTACAGGCATCTGGATATCCATCAGAATCAAATCATAATACCCAACCGGCCTTTTCAGATAGCTCTTCAGCGCTTCCTTTCCGTTCTTCCTGCGTTCCACCTGAAAATCGTAGCTGCCCAGCAGTGTCTGGGCAATCTCCGCGTTGAGATCATTGTCCTCCGCCAAAAGGATTCTTTTTTCTTTATAGGAAACGCCTTCCTGCGCCTCTGCCTGATCCTTTGGTTCCTCATTTTCCCGGCACTCGGATAATTTCATGGGAATGGTAAAATAAAATTCCGAACCGGCCCCCACCTGGCTTTCTATCTGGAGGGTGCCTCCCAGCAGCTCCACCAGATTCTTGCAGATAGCAAGCCCCAGCCCTGTGCCGGGCACTTTACTGATATTTTCCCCGTCTCCCTGTTCGAACGCTTCAAAAATCACATCCTGGTTATCCTCACTGATGCCGCAGCCCGAATCTTTGACACGGAACGTGAATTCCGCCTGTTCGTCGTCCCCGGGCGTCTCCTCCGCAATCAGCACCACCATCCCCATGGACTGGGTAAACTTAATGGCATTGCTCAGCAGGTTGCCCAAAATTTCCCGCAGGAAAACCGGATCTGAAACCACGCCGGAATGCCGGATGCTGATAGCCCGTGTCAGGCCGACCCCGCTCCTGGAAGCGGAGAAGCTGTATTCGCTGATGATTTCCTCCAACAGCGAACGCAGATCAAAGGCAGTCTCCCGGCATTCCATCTTCCCGCTCTCAATCTTGGACATATCCAGCACATCATTCACCAGCATCTGCAGGTGCTGCATGGAAAGCTTCATTTTATCCAGACAGTCCGTAATTTTGTCTTTGTCGTCCAGATTCAGCCTCGCTATATCGATCATACCCATAATACCGTTCATAGGCGTGCGGATCTCATGGCTCATCTTTGACAGGAACCCTGTTTTAGCCGCATTGGACTGGATCGCGACCGCCAGCTCCATCTGCGCTTCCTTCAGACGTTCCCGTTCCGTCACATCAAGGAAGGTAAACTGGACGATGGCAGCGCTTTTATCCTCCATAATCCAGTTGGCGGTTCCCTCGATGGTAGTGGAGCCTCCGTCCTTCTTCGTCAGGTTGAAACGAACCTCCCTCTGTTCCCCCGGCTTGCCCAGGGAATGCATGAAGGCGCCGATCTTTGCCAGACAATTCTGGTGTTCGTCCTGCGGCTTCTCATTAAACAGCTGCTTTTCGATATCCGCTTCATTTTTTTCATCCAGAACATCAAGCGCAATCCGGTTAATGCTCAGGATTTTATTACTTCTGATATCCACCTGAACGATTCCGCAAACCGCCGTATTATACAGCAGCTTATAGAGTCTGTCATACCTGTCGCGCTCCGCCTCTACCTGCTGCAGCGCACGCTTTCTTTCCGTGGTATCCATAAAGGTACTCTGAATCAGCGTCTTTCCGTCCGGCGTGATGATTACCTTCGCCACTCCCGTTACCCAGCGTACACCGTCATGCTTTGTATAAACCCGGTGTTCAAATTTAACGCACTCCCCTTCTTTTTTCAGTGAAAGAAGCGTGCGCCGAATATAATCCGCATCCTCAGAAACAGATACCTCGGGAAGCGTCTGCGCCGTCTGCCTGCGGAACTCCTCCATGGATTCATATCCCAGCATCTGGAGCGCCTCGCTGTTGGCATTATAACAGCGCAGTGTGTTATCCTCTATTTCATACTGCACTATTCCGCAGACCACGTTCTGGTACAGCTTATTATAATAATCACGTTCCTTCTTAAGCTGTTCTTCATACTCCTTAATCAGAGAAATATCCGTAACAATACACTGCAGTTCAATGTGATGCTCCTGCCGGAATACCACAGCCTGCATGGAACACCAGCGGCTCATCCCATCCTTCTGCCACAGGCGGCATTCCGCCTTAAGAAGCCTGCCGTCTGAAACAGCCATCCGGATTTCGTCCTTTAATTCCACCCAGTCCGAGGCGTGAAGGAGGTTATCGAAACGATTATGTAAATCCAGGCGCATTTCCTCTGCTGAATAACCGATTAGGTCAAAAAAGCTGTCATTTGCATATTCTATTACCAGTATATCGTCAAATCTCAGACGGAGCACGCCGCCCGGGACGCTGTCCGTCAGATGCTTCAGGTCGAACTTGGCCGCCTCCAGACGCTTGGTAATGTCAAACATGGATACCAGAACCCCCTTGGGGGTATGAGCATGGTCAAAATACGGACGGATCCGCACCAGCCAGATTACGTTATTCTGATCCGTAATCTCCTTCTCCACAATTTTTCCCTGTCTTGACACATCGGTTACATCCTGCCTGAAGTCGGGATAGGAATCCAGAAAATTAATCTGGTTCACCGGACGTTCCAAATCCGTAATCCGCAGATTCGTATGCTGGAGCATAATGGGCGTAATTTTACGGATGTGCATCTTTTCATCCACATACAACGCGCCCACATCCGCATTGAGCAGAAGGTTATCAAAGTCAGCATTGGCAGTGGTCAGCTCTACGATTTTATTCTGATATTCGGCATTTATCGTATAAAGCTCTTCATTGACCGACTGCATCTCTTCATTGGTGCTCTGCAGTTCCTCATTGGATGCCAGCAGCTCCTCATTGGTGGCCTGCAGCTCTTCATTGCGGGACTCAGATTCCTCCACCGCCAGCTTCAGGTTCCAGTTGCTCTCATTCAGCGCGGTCTCCAGCGCCTGGATCCGGCTGTCCTTCAGTTCCCGCAGATCCAGCAGGTTATCCACCTTCTTCGGCTTTTCCTCCGCCTTGATCTGTACCAGATAATATTCCCCTTCTGTCAGATTAAAATAGCGCACCTTAACGCACAGGATTTCATTGGGATAATCCGACAGGCCGGTAGCCCGCCTTTCCACGATGCCGTCCGATATCTTCCGGGAATCCAGCAGCATACTATTGATAAAGGCAGCCAGGCTGGGGGAGAAAAAAGAATTAAGCCCTCCGTCAAACTGTCCGTCCTGCATCCTCATATACTGTCCGCCGCCCTGGATTACCTGTACGACCTTACAGTCCTCATTCAGCAGCACCGATGGTCCCGCCATGGCAAACAGCAGCTTCTCGGAAATGCCTGTAGAACGCAGGCCGTTTTGCACACTGCGCTCCCTCTTGCTCCGTTCCGGCTGATGCGTTAAAAAGTTCCCGCTCATATTCAACGCAGGGTACATGGAAATATCTTTCTTTGCATAGTTCTTGTTTTTGGAATAAATCTTCCATTTCTTGTCCAGCAGATTGTAGGCCTCGTCCATATCACCCATGGATTCACTGCTGCCCAAAAACACATAACCGTCCTCTGCCAGAAGCTGATAAAATGCCGCCAGCGCCTTCTGCTGCATCTCCGGCTTCACATAAATGAACATATTCCGGCAGACAATCAGATCCAGCTTGGAAAAAGGAGCATCCCTGAAAATATTATGCTTTGCGAAAACTATCATTTTACGGATTTTTTCACCGACCAGATAACCGCCGCTGGTATGCTCGAAATACTGATCCAGCATTGCCTGATCCATGTTTTCCAGAAGGCTTTCCGAATATATTCCCTTCTGCGCCGTGGCTATTGCATTCTGATCCACGTCCGTGGCAAATATCTTGACGTCTGCGGAAATATGCAGGAATTCCATGCATTCGCAGAGCAGGATTGCCAGGGAATACGCCTCCTCGCCCGTGGAACAGGCGATGCTCCACACACGGATCGCTTTCTTTTTCTTTAAGATCGGGATAATTACATTCTCTCCCAAATGGCGGAACGCTTCCTCATCCCGGAAAAAAGAGGTCACTCCGATGAGCAGATCCCTGTATAGCTGTGCCCGCTCCTCCTCCGTGGAGAGAAGATAGTCCAGATACTCTCCCATCCCATGGAATTTATTGAGGGCAATACGCCGCTCGATCCTTCTGTAAATCGTATTCGTCTTATAAATGGTAAAATCAATATCCGAATACAGGCTGATGGCATTGAGTATACAGGAATAATCCTCAGCCAGTTCCATATGCTCCAGCTCATCCTGGTGCATGGACTGAATGTGGGGATTTTTCAGATATTCCCTCAGTGAAGAGCCGATTTTCGACACATTCAGGGTCAAATCCACCATACCTGTGGAAATGGCGCTCTGCGGCATGGATGCATACTGGGCCTCGCTCGGCTTCTGGACAATTACAAGCCCGCCGTTTTCTTTGACAGATCCAATCCCGATGGCTCCGTCTGAGCCGCTTCCTGACAGAATAATAGCCACGGCATGCACATCGCTTACCGAAGCCAGTGATTGAAACAGCAGATTAATGGGCAGGTAAAGCTGGTTCCGGTCATGGACCGATTCCAGATGGAACCGTCCTTCCTTTATGGTCAATGTTTTTCCCGGATGATTTAAGTAAATGTGATTCGGCTTGGGTTCTGCTCCCTCTTCAGCCAGCTGCACCGGCAGTTTGGAGGATTTCTGCAGTATCTTATCCATCAGGCTCACGGCATCCGGTGACAGATGCTGGACAACAATAAAAGACGCCCCTGTGTCCACCGGCATATTCTGAAATAACTCCTGTAAAGCCTCCACACCTCCTGCGGAAGCCCCCACTCCGACATAGCATCGCACTTTCTGCTGATCCGGCCGGAAATTCTCCGCCGGTTCAGCTCCCTTCTCTCCCATGATATGCTCCTTTCCCCCATCAAAAAACACCTGACAGGGCTTTTACTCCATCAAGTATTCTTCCATTGTATCATCTTTTTTGATATCTTGCACATAATTTTAACGATCTGACATATTTTCTGAAAGAATTCTGGTCTTTTTCAGTACAGATACGTCCGCTCTTCCCATTTACCACGCAGGCCGCCGCGCAGACCGCAAGAAAGTGATTCAGGAATGCCAGAATCCATCCCAAAAGGCGGAAACGGGCCGCATTTCTGCCGCCCGTTTCCACAGTATCCCGATGCAGCTTGAAACTGTCACCGTCTTTCTTTTATATGAAATGCCTTTGCGCCGGGATAAACCGCGCTGTTTCCCAGTTCTTCTTCGATTCGAAGCAGCTGGTTATACTTTGCCACGCGCTCCGATCTGCTGGGCGCGCCGGTCTTGATCTGGCAGGTATTCAGTGCAACCGCCAGGTCTGCAATGGTAGTATCCTCCGTTTCGCCGGAGCGGTGGGATACAATTGCAGTATAACCCGCGTTATGGGCCATTTTAACCGCTTCCAGAGTCTCGGAAACGCTTCCGATCTGATTGAGCTTGATCAGGATGGAATTGCCGCAGCCCAGGGAAATACCTTTGCCAAGACGCAGTGTATTGGTAACAAAAAGGTCGTCTCCTACCAGCTGTACCCTGTCCCCCAGCTCCTTTGTCATCATCTGCCAGCCTTCCCAGTCCTCCTCGTCCAGACCGTCTTCTATGGAATAGATGGGATACTTCTCGCAAAGCGCTTTCCAGTGAGCCACAAGCTGCCCGGAGGTAAATTTCTTCCCGCTCTTGGGGAGCAGGTATTCCCCTTTCTTTTCTCCCTTCCATTCGCTTGACGCCGCGTCCATGGCAAGGACAAAATCCTTTCCAGGCTCATAGCCGGCTTTCCGTACCGCCTCCAGTATTAACTGAATCGCTTCTTCATCACTGGACAGATTCGGCGCAAAGCCACCCTCATCGCCTACGGAAGTTGCAAGCCCGCGGGACTTCAAAAGCGCTGCCAGCGCATGAAACACCTCCGTGCACCAACGCAGGCCTTCCCGGAAGCTTTCCGCCCCCACAGGCATGATCATGAACTCCTGTACATCCACCGTATTCGCCGCATGCGCGCCGCCGTTTAAGATATTCATCATCGGAACAGGCAGCCGGTTGCCTGAAACGCCGCCCAGGAAACGATACAGCGGCAGCTCCAGGGCT
>OAVH01001449.1_pt1 | contig 12723 bp, 8 predicted proteins | sample 1495281 | NCBI WGS metagenome assembly OAVH01 (sample SAMEA2580082, study PRJEB22360) | human gut metagenome | biome: human gut; feature: human-associated habitat; material: faeces | place: Denmark | collected 2008/2010
CATTCACTGCGCAAACCGTGAGAAAACGTGGTGGCAGCAGGCATCCGCCCGTACCCACAGTCACGGGGCTGTGCTGCTCAGGCATTGCTGCCTGAACTCTGTCTTTCAAAAAGATGATACAATCCTTCGGGCGTCGCTCCCGTTTTTTCCAGGACCCTGATCCGGTTCTCCAGGTAAATCCCCCGGTTTCCCGATTCATTACAGATGCCGTACAGCTGCTCCGCCCCTGCCAGGCGGTTTGCCATGCCGCACAGCAGCAGGTTATGGTAATCGGAACCATCCAGGGCGAACACCGTCATCCCTGGCGCGCCGGCCACCTCATGCCATCGGGAGGATACATCCGTCAGCTCTTCTCTTGCAGCGCTGTCAAACTCCGGAATCCGCAGACAGCTGATACCATTTTCCTGGAGCTTCTTTTCAAACAGAATGGCAAGCTCCCCTTCGCCTCCGATGAGCACCTCGTAATCATCGTCCGGCGCCGCACCCTTCGGCCGGAAATGGTATCCCTTCAGGATCTCATCCATATGTCCTGTAAAAACAAAGCCTACAATCAGCAGATATGCAGTCAATGCGGTCAGCAATAAAATATTTGTCAGAATCGTCATTTCATGATCGCCTCCTTGCCTTTTTTCCGTATCCACAGCTTTCCGGATACGAAAAAGGATGCTCGCTTAAACTCTTTTCTTAATTTAAGCATAGCATCCCGGGCATTAAGATAGTCTTAAGATTGCTTCTGTGGCATTAAGATTCCAATAAGATTCGTGTACCTGAAATTCCCCAGCATTTATGCGGGTTTCAGGCACTTTTTACAATGACTTCAAGTCTTTTTTCAAGAGGTTTTGTCACAAATTAATCTTAATTCTGACGCACTATATACGTATATCCCGTCATTCCCTATAGCTTTTCTTAACACAGCCCCATTAAGGCTGTCGGAATCTGTCATTAAGTTTCAATCTCCATAAAGCGCGTGTTGCTTTTGATTATTTTACTGTCAATTTTCGGCTGTAGCGCGCTATAATAATAAGATAAGGGAGACCGGCGTCTGTTTTCCGGCCCTGGAGAGTCCCTGCCTGATTATATTATGAAAAAAGAGGTACATAGCATGAAGGTATTATTAATTAACGGAAGCCCTCACAAAAATGGCTGTACATTCACTGCACTGTCCGAAATTGCAAAGACCCTGCAGGAATGCGGCGTTGATTCTGAAATTTTCCATATCGGCGCCGCTCCCATCCGCGGCTGTATGGGCTGCGGCGGATGCGCCGGAAAGGGGAAATGCATCTATGAAGACACTGTGAACACCGCTATCGAAAAGGCGGCGGAGGCAGACGGCTTTATCTTCGGTTCCCCTGTTCATTACGCTTCTGCGGGCGGAGGCATTACCTCCTTCCTGGATCGCATGTTCTATGCCGGGAAAAGCAGCATGGTTTACAAGCCCGGCGCCGCCGTGGCAAGCTGCCGCCGCGCCGGATCCACTGCCACACTGGATCAGCTGAACAAATATTTCACCATTTCCAACATGCCCCTTGTAGGTTCCTCCTATTGGAATATGGTGCATGGAAATACCCCGGAGGAGGTGCTTCAGGATAAGGAAGGTCTGCAGACCATGCGCAATCTCGCCAGGAACATGGCTTGGCTGCTGCACTGCATCCAGGCGGGTAAGGAAGCCGGAATCCATGCGCCTGAACCGGAAAGAGGAAATACCACCAATTTTATCCGGTAACTGCGCATCCAGGTTATAACATTGAAAAAAGCAGGAAAGCCGGCGGCCTCCCAAACAAGGCCCGCCAGTCACTTCCTGCTTTCTTTTTCTACTTCACATCCCCGTCGTCAAACCTGTCGCCGCATTCCGGGCAGAATTTCGGCGGATGAGCCGGATCCTCAGGCTCCCAGCCGCATTTGTCACAGCGGTAAAGCTTTGCGCCCGCCGGCCTGGGCTTTCCGCACTCCGTACAGAATTTTCCTTTGTTTACCGCGCCGCAGGAGCAGGTCCAGCCGTTATCTGACGGCTTCGGCTTTCCGCATTCCGCGCAGAAGCGGCCCGTATTTCCCTGAGCGCCGCAGCTGCAGGTCCAGCCGCCGGCAGCCTGGGACATACCAGCCCCTGTCTGGGATGCCGTGCCCGTCCCTGTCTGGGGCGCCGCATTGTTTTGTCTGTTCTGCTGTCCCATTTCAAAAAGCTGGCCCGCATTTATTCCGCCTGCATTGGCCGCCATATTCATTCCCGCAAAGGCCATCATCGGCCCGGCAGCCTTATTTCCTGCCGCGGTTTTCATCGCATCGGCCTGCGCGCCGGTGATTGTTGCAGCCGCCATGTTGGGATCCCTGAGCACCGCCGCCTTCTGCAGCTGCTTGATCATATCCTCATCCTCTTCCGACGCCTTCACGCTGCTCACGCCGAAGGATGCCAGCGCGATGCCGCGCAGCTTCACCCATTTTTCGGAAAGCACCTGGTTCAGCGCCGCCGCGATTTCCTGCGTATGTCCCGGAAGGGAGCTATAACGGATTCCCATATCCGATATTCTTGCAAAAGCCGGCTGAAGGGCCGTCATCAGCTCACTTTTCAGCTGGCTGTCCAGATTCTCCCTGGAATAGGCCCCCTCCACATTACCGCATACATTCACGTAAAAGCAGATGGGATCCACCACACGGTAGGAATATTCCCCATGGCAGCGGATGGCGATATCAATATCCAGCCCGATATTCCTGTCTACCACACGGAAGGGAACCGGATTGGCCGTGCCGTATTTATTACCTACAATTTCCTTTGTATTAATATAGTAAACACGTTGATCCTTAGGCGCTTCCCCGCCGAAGGCAAACCGGATGCCGAAATTTTCAAAGGATCTCCGTATGTTTTCTCCTAAATCACCGTAAAAAACAGAGGGCTCGCTGGAGGTGTCATAAATGTATTCCCCGGGCTGGGCACAGATATCCACAACCCTGCCCTGATCCACAATCATCATGCACTGTCCTTCATTGACCGCAATGACGGAACCGTTGGAAATTACATTGTCGCTTCCTTTTTTATTGGAGCCTCTTCTTGAGGTTTTTTTGCTTCCTTTTACCGCAAGGATATTGGCAGGAATGGAGTCACAGTAGAAATACTCCTCCCATTGGTCCGCCATTACCGATGCCGCCGATTGTACTGCCGCTCTGATTAATCCCATTAAAACCGTCCTTTCTGCAGCTGCTGTCATGCCGCCGTACCATGCTCTTTCTGTTTCCGGGAATCAAGGCTGCACGCCGTTCCTTCCGGGTCTTTTGCGCCCCAGTCTCCTGTGCCGGCTGCCCCTCTGCCGCGGCATGCAGCAATATGTGTCTATTATATGTCATCCACCCTTTTTTTGCAAAAGAAACCGCCCGCCTGGTTTATATCGTTCCGGAAGCCGGCTGCCCCGGAGCCTGCCGCTCCATGGCGCCATGTGGATCCAGCACGGGAAAGGAATCACGGATAAAGGCCCGGAACTGGCTCTCCTCCGTCTCCACAATCCTGCGCCAGCTGTCGGCAAACTCCTCCGGCCGCCCGTTTTTCAGATATTCCACCGCCTGCTCCGTACATCCTGCATAAACAGAATGAAGGCTTTTCCCCTTCATACGGAGAAGGGAAAAGGGATAGCCCCAGGGAAGCAGCTCCCTTATTTTTTGATAACATTCGCGAACAAGGGCAAGGGGACATTTTTCCACAATAAAGGTTATACAAATCTCAAAACATAGATATCCTTTTCCCTCCTGTAAATACCAGGAGAAGCTTTCCCCCAGGCGCTTCTGCACCTCTTCTCCCTCCGCCCGCAGCGTATACAGAAGGACCTGGCTGATTGTAAGGGCAAGCAGCTGAAGGCTTTCCTGATACAGCTCTATACCTTCCCTGATTTCCCTGCCCGCAGCCTCGATTTTCTCAGGCTCCGTACAGACGATTGTCCCTTTTCCGTGATAGGATCGGGTCATTCCCAGATCCTCCAGAATATCCAGCGCACGCCGGATGGTATTCATCCCCACGCCATATCTGTCTGCCATATGAGGAAGGGAAGGCAGGTAACTGCCGGCCGGATAGCTGTCGTGGATAATCTCGCGGATAATGCGCGAGGCCAGGGAATACCGCCGCTGCGGCCTGCTGCGGAATACATCCCAGCAAAACGGGATTTGTTTTACCTGCTTTAAGGAAAACTCATTTTCTGCTTCGTCCATAAAGGCAAACAGATCCGAGGCGGCCTTGCCATAAGAAACCTCGAACCGGTTTCTCAGGGCTGAGATGACTTCTTCCTGTGACAGCTCTCCCGCTTTCCAGACCTCAGTTTCCACATCCGCTTTATTGTCCAGATAAGGAAAACGGATATACCGAATCGTTTCCCAGTAAAGATCCAGAATCAGCCGGTTGTTTAAGTTGGAAAGAACCATTATATAAAATGACACAGGCATGGACACAGCCCCCTGAAAAGGTTCTTCCGGCGGCCTGCAAAACCGATCCCATGTTTTTTGATCCATCCGCCGCAGCCCTTCTTCCCAGAGAGGCTCAAACAGAAGCTTTCCTGATTCCGCCAGGTCCATAATTCCGTTCCTTCTCGGCACGAAATACAGGGCCGCATTTTTGCGGAAGCTGACCCTGGGCGCTTCATAAATCACCCTGGCGGTTTTTCTCGCATCAATCCGGATATATCCCTTTTTTTCCAGGAGCGCCAACGCGGACCGCACGGTTCCGGGAGCCATGCGGAACATATCCCCGATTCTGGCAATCGACGGCAGGCTGTCACCGCAGGCATAATATCCATAGAGAAGCCTTGTCTCAAAATACTCATAAATAAGCTTATAAAGTCCGTTATCCGACTTCATCGTAAACCCTCGACTTTTATTTCCCTTTCTTCTTATTCGTCCGTCCAAGTATTCTGGTCAGCGTATTTTTCAGCATTCCCACATCAATGGGCTTGGCAATGTGGGCCGTCATGCCCGCATCCCGGGCTGCCTGGATATCCTCCGCAAAGGCATTGGCAGTCATTGCAATCACAGGAATTGTCCCGGCATCCTCCCTGTCGGTTTCCCGGATGGCGCGTGCGGCCTCATAGCCGTTCATCACCGGCATCTGAATATCCATCAGCACCGCATCATAGGTTCCTGCCGGCGCGTCACGGAACTCCCTCACCGCCTGGGCGCCGTTTTGCCTGAGAACCGGCTCCGCGCCGAACATGCGGAGAAGCTCGCTGATAATCTCCGCATTTATGGCATTATCCTCGGCAATCAGGAAACGGCGGCCGGCCAAAAGCGTGTCCGCCCCCGGCTCCAGAATTCCTGCATCCGTCTCTTCACTGACGTCGCTGTCCATTCCGTCCGCGCATTCACCCTCCAGTTCCACACAGAAGGTGGTTCCTTCCCCGACCCGGCTTTCCACACTTATCGTTCCGCCCATCAAATCCACAAGCCCCTTGGTTATGCTCAGCCCCAATCCGGTTCCTTCAATCCCCGCAGTCCTGTTGCTTCGGGTAAAAGGATCAAAAATATGGGATAAAAATTCCTCCGACATCCCAATCCCCGTATCGCGGACCGTAAACCGGTAGCGCGTATGCTCCGGTTCCCGGCAGGTCTCCAGCTCTTCAATCCGGAACTCCACCGTACCGCCCTCCGGCGTAAATTTCACCGCATTGCTAAGGATATTGATCAGAATCTGGTTGATCCGCAGGACATCCCCATAAAAACAGTCATGCCGGATATCCCCTTTGTTTATCACAAACCGCAGCCCTGCGCCCCCAGCCTGGGGCGCAATAATGGCCGACAGCTGTTCCACCAGCCCGGAAAGGGATATGCTCATCCGGTTCAGGGTAATCTTGGAGCTTTCTATTTTGCTCATGTCCAGAATATCATTGACAAGGCTCAGCAGATGTCTGGAAGACACGGATATTTTCTTCAGGCAGTCCGCCACCCTTTCCCTGTCATCCAAATGGGCGGCAGCCAGAGCCGTCATCCCCGTAATCGCATTCATGGGCGTTCGGATATCATGGCTCATGGCGGATAGGAATTCACTCTTTGCCTTGTTGGCTTCTTCCGCCAGGGCCAGCGCATCCTCCAGTATTTTCTTGGTCTGACGTTCGGAGGCCAGCATATCCGTCACATCCGCACGCACCAGGCAGATCGTCCTGTGATTGGCATCTCCCCAGAGTACATTGACCTGTTTATAACGCAGGCTGCCGTCATCTTCCTTGTAGGAAAAAAGGAAATCATAGCCTGACGGCTTTTCCCTGAGGTTTTTAAGCATCGTTTTTGTCCGGAAAAGCTCTCTGACATCCCGCTTCGCATCCTCTGAATCATGGCTGCCCAGGAAACGCATGATCGCTTCATCATAATTTTCCATGATAAACGGAGGAAGGTTCTTCAGCACCGTGTCCCTGGTATACATGGTCAGCCGTCCGCCGCTGCTAAGATCCACAAAGCCCGCCAGATCAAAGGTATAGGCAATCATATAAAGCAGCCCCTGCTGCTGCCTCACCGATTCCGTAATATCCGTCCTGGCAAGGCATACCCTTCCCAGCCTGAGATCCGTGGCGAAAACGGTCATATTTTTAATACGGATATCCCCGCTGTCATCTACCATGGAAAAGGAAAAGGCATAAGCCCCCTCCCTGCCCAGCTTCTCAGAAACTTTCTCCGGATTCAGGCTTTCCCAGTACAACTGTGCATCCTGCCCAACCACGCTGTCACGGATCATGGAATCTATCCATTCGGTATACCGGCCCTGCTGAGAAGGTACGCGGGAGGCGCCTTCATTACTGGAAACAAGCGTGCAGCTGTCCATGGACAAATCCACATCCAGCACATAGTCGTAGCCTGTAACGGACAGCTGATGCAAAATCCTGTCGGAAATGGTCTGTCCGGTTATATCCGACACTGTCAGTATCCCCGTCACATCTTTGCTGTCCGGCGTGGCAACCAGATTCATATTGATGAGGACATACCGCCCCCTTTCTTCATGAGGCAGCTTTACAAAGCATTTCAGGCGCCGCTGGGTATCCCCCCGGCGGAATGCCTCCAGGGAAGGTCTGTTCAAATAAATACCAAGAAATTCCTCCCGTTCCTGTTCATCCACGACCAGGCTGGAAAGGCCCATAAAAAACTCTTCCCTCACCGTACCAAAGGTCTCCAGCAGATTTGAACCGGTCCTGTCGATAATTTCCAGGATACGGTTCTGCGTAATATTGCAGTGCCCCATAACGAGCGCATTGGGATCCGGAGTACGGTAATGGCTGATAATCAGATCCTGATATTTTTTCCGAAGCCGCTCCTGTTCCTCCCGTTCCCTGGTAACGTCATGATAAACGGCATAGACCCGGCGCTCCCCGCCTTCATTCTGGATAAGGGTAAGGTTGTTTTTCACCCAGACATAGCTGTCCTTCCCTTTTTTCAGTCGGTAAACAATCTCGCAGTGGCTGTCGCCGCTTTTGATATAATCATTCATCCTTTTATTTACATAATCCCGATCCTCCGGATGGACGCCCACCATGGCATCCTCTTTGTAAAGCTCCCAGGCCTTGTCCAGCGGCATGTCGGTCAGAGCCGCAAAACCGTCCGACAGAAATTCCGGTATCATGCTTCCGTCCGGTTCATAATGCACCACCGCAATACCGCCCGGCAGATTCTTCACCACCGTTTCGAAGTATTCCTCCAGACGCTCCTTCTCTTTTCTCGTCCTCACCTCGTCCGTCACATCCCGGATATACGTCACATAGGCGGGAATCCCGTTCCATTCCGTTTCGTTAAAACGGGCCATGAAATAGCGGTCCGTACCGTCAATCCGCATTTCATGCTCGATCCCGTCCGGCTGATGACACCGCAGGGTACAGAAAGAACAGGGCGCATCCTTACCGTGCAGCGCCTCATAGCATTTCTTCCCCACGCATTCAGCGCCTTTGCTGAAAAGAGTCCTGGATTCATTGACATAAAGCAGATCATAATTATCTCTGTCAATGATATAAATCCCGTCCGCCGTTTCATTGGCAATGCTCTGAAAAAGCCTGGTTTCCTCGGAAATCCCCGTAAAAACAGCATAAAACCTCGTGCTTTCCGCCAGCGGCCCCATCCGCCTGCCATTCAAATGAATCCAGACCAGATGTCCGTCCTTATGGTACATCCGGTAGGAAACATCCAGCACGCCGCCGCTTTCCACTGCCTTTTGCGCCGCCTCAAAAACCCGCTTCCTGTCCTGTTCATAAATCACGTTCAGCGCATCCCTGCCAATCATCCGCTCATATTCCTCCCGGCTGTGGCCGGAAAGCATGGTAACGCCGTCGGAAAAATAGGTGGGGATAAAACGTCCCCCTTCTATCCGGTAGCTGGCAATCCCGCCCGGTATGGAGTTAATCAGATGATCCATTTCCAGCTGCGCTTCTTTCAGATCGGATATATTATGGAATACGCAATGGAGCAGAGGGCAGCCGTCCTCTTCCCCGATCCATTTCATCCGTACCCGCACCCATACAATATGCCCGTCCCGGTGCTGCTTACGGAACTCAAAATCATCCACGCCATGGCTCCTGGCAACCTTCATCGCTCTGGATACCACCATTTTGGAATCCTCACAATAGGTCATTTCCGCCGCATCCCTTTTCACGAGCTCCCGGTATTCCTCCACCGTATAGCCGGACAATTCCGGCACACCATCCGAGAAATAGATGGTTTCAAAAATATCGGATACCTTATAGATGGCAACGCCCCCCGGTATGGCATTTATGATTTCCTGCATTTTTTCGTTGGCTTCCGAAAGTTCCTTCTTCAGCAGATATTCCGGGAAAGGCCGCTCCTTCAGGTCTTTATTGTCCATCCCTGTGCTGTCCCCCTGATATTCGTATTCCCCCATGATCTCCAGGCTCCCTTCACCCTTTCCAGAGGCAGCATCCGCCTTTATTGGCGGTTTTGGCACTATAAAGCGCCTCATCCGCCCGTTTTACCATTTCATTCAGGCCGTCTTCCTCATTACCAATCACAATTCCGGCAGAGCATGCCGGTACCAGACCCTCTCTCCATCCGCTTTCACGAACCGCCCGGCAGATTTCTTCTCCCTTTTTAAGAGCCATTTCTTCGGAACGCATCTGCTTCATAACTACGACAAACTCATCTCCGCCGAACCGTGAGAGAATGTCTGTCCCCCTGGTATGGCTGCGGATAATTTCACTGAACTTCATGAGCATCCGGTCCCCTTCTCCGTGTCCGAAGGAATCATTGATGTATTTCAGGTTGTCCAAATCAAAAAGATATACCGCCAGAGGGCAGTCCTCCTTATGCAGGGCTTCCACGGACGCCTCCAGCCCCCTCCGGTTCAGAAGCCCTGTGAGGAAATCCCGGTAGGCTTCATTTTGAAGGGTGCGCTCCCGCTCCCTGGACGCTGTAATTCCCATGGCGCGCAGCGCCCGGTTCCACAGGCTTTTCTGGGTATGTGGCTTTCTTGCGAAATCATCCACGCCCGCATCCAGCACCCGTTCCTCCAGCTGCGTATCCCCGGGGCCTGTGGCAATCACAGGGATGTTCCAGACAGATTTTTCCCGAAGCAGCACCTCAAGCACAGAAAAATTATCCGGACCGTCAAGCGTCATACTCAGGATCGCCACGGCAATTTTATTTTCATAGCTGGCAATGCAGGCCAGCGCCGCTTCCCCATCGGCCGCCTCCACTACCTGATAGTTATTCTCAAAGGTCTTCTTCACCTGGCTGCGGTATTCCGCATCCTCGTCCGCCACCAGGATCACGCGGGCCCATTGCTCCACCCAGGGCCGCTCCTTCGCCTGCGCCTGCCCCTCGTCCACAGTGGTCCGTTCCTTCCTCAGGAGCGCTTCAAACTCTCCGCAGGGCATGGGCCTGGCAAAAAAGTATCCCTGTACATAATCGCAGCCGATTTCCCTGAGCCTCTCCAGCTGTTCCCTGGTTTCCACGCCTTCCGCGACCACGCCCAGGTTCATCCAGCGGGCAAGTCCCATAATAAAGCGGAGAATCCCCTGATTCACCGGCTTTGCCGTCTCACTCTGGATAAACTTCATGTCCAGCTTCAGAATATCAATGGACATTTTATTCAACATGTTCAGGGACGAATAACCGCTTCCGAAATCGTCCATTTCAATCACGAAGCCCAGCTCACGCAGCCGGCCGATGGTATGGATGATCTGCGCCGGATTTTCCGTATAGGCGCTCTCGGTAATCTCCAGATGGAGGCGCGAAGGTGGGAGCCTGTGCCTGCGGATGGTGTTAAGCAGAATATCCGCAATGTCCGCGTTGTAAATGTCGGCACGGGATACGTTGACGGAAACAGAAAGCGGAGGATATCCCTTATCCTCCCATTCCCTCAGCACTGCGCAGGCCCGGTCCCAGACATATTGATCCAGCTTGGTGATAAAACCGTTCTTTTCAAATAAAGGAATAAAATACGCAGGGGACTGCATTCCCCATTCCGGATGGTTCCAGCGTACAAGCGCTTCTGCTCCGGCCAGCCTGTCATCCTTAATCCGGTACTTGGGCTGCAGATATACCTCAAACTGGCCCTCCGCCAGCGCCGCCTCCATACCGTCCGTGATGGCCTGCTCCCGCAGGAGCCGGCTCCGCAGCTGATCGTCATAGGCAGCACAGTATTTGCCATACTGCCCCTTGATGCTGTTGGCCGCCAGCAAGGCCCGGTCGCACATCTGCTCCACGGAAATCCCCCTGTCGTGTATGGAATAAATCCCCCATTTCATCACAATATTTTTCGCATGGGAGAGGGAATTGATCTCCATTCCCAGCTCAATGAACATGTCGTCCGTATATTCTGCGGTATGCTCCAGCAGGCAGGCAAACTGATCCGCGTTAAAACGGCCGCAGATCCCCTTATCTCCCACAAGCCTGGTATACATGTCGGCCACGCCGCACAGGAGCCGGTCCCCTGCCGGTATGCCGAATATATCATTGATAAGCTTGAAATTCTCTATATCGGAGCACAGGATATCATACTTCCTGTCCGGATGCTGCAGCAGGATTTCCTTCACCCGCTGATAAAAAAACTCTTTGCTGTACAGCCCGGTCAGCCGGTCATACTGGATCATATTGATCACAGCCGCCGTTTCCCTTAAATTAATGATGCTCGCCACCCTGTGCAGTATGATTTGTGGACGGTAGGGCTTCGCCACGAAATCCGCCGCCCCATGGGAAAGCGCCGCCACCTCGTCGGATTCACCGTCGCTCTGCGTCGTAACAATCACAGGAATCGAAGAATAGGCCTGATCTGCCTTTACATGAGCCAGGAAGGTATAGCCGTCCATGACAGGCATGATGATGTCCAGCAGGATCAGTGAAATCCCCTCCCCATACTCCTTCAGCACATCCAGAGCCACCGCCCCGTTTTCCGCCTCCAGGACCTGAATTCCGAGGATAAAATCTCGCTCAGCATCGCCCTGTTAATTTCGTTATCTTCTACCACCAGTATTTTTTTCTGTGAAATCATGTCTCCGCCCTCTGCATTATGTTTTCATTCCTGCCCAACCCACATATATCTAATAATTTTATCATACAAGAAAGGAATAAGCAATGCTGCGGAAGTTTAGAAACGGAATTATGAAATTTAATATCACCGGAACAACTGAAAAAAGAAGCCCTGAAAACCAGGACTTCTTCTGACGCAGTTCAGATATTGAAACCGTACCGTCTTACCAGATGCCGAGCATCTGCTGCAGGGTCAGGCTCACAAGGGCAATGGCCACCCAGCAGGTAAATCCAAGAGCAATAGGCTTGCCTCCTGTTTTTACCAGTTTTACCACATTTGTGTTAATTCCGATAGCCGCCATGGCCATAACGATAAAGAACTTGCTCAGCTGCTTGAGGAAACCGAAGATTTCATTGGCGGCTCCCAGGACAGGCCCGGTGCAGACAGAGGTGATAACAGTGGTAATGATGGAGGCAGCAACGAAATAGAGTATGAATGTGGGGAATACGTTTTTCAGGCTGACCGGCTTCCCTTCCCCCCGCATTTCTTTCTTTTCCTTCTGCATCCTTACAAAAGCAAGCATCAGCGAAACCGGTATGATTGCCAGCGTCCGCGTCAGCTTCACGATAGTCGCATATTCCAATACCGCGCCGTTCGTGCCGTGCAGCCGCCGCCGTAACGGAGGAGGTATCGTTGACCGCTGTTCCCGCAAAGAGCCCGAAGCCCGTGTCAGTCAGCCCAAGCACCTTTCCCAGCGTGGGGAAAATAAGCGCCGCTATTACATTAAAAAGAAAAATAACGGATATGGCCTGGGCGATTTCTTCATCGTCCGCGTCAATGACAGGCGCTGCGGCCGCAATGGCAGAACCGCCGCAGATGCAGGAGCCGACGCCGATAAGAGCCGCCGTCTTGCCGGGAATCTTCAGAAGCCTGTACATGAGTATTGCAACCACCAGGGATGTGGTGATTGTGGAAATGATAACGGGGAGGGAAGTCATCCCCACCTTCCCTATCGTTCCCAGATTCAGGCCGAAGCCCAAAAGGATTACCGCATATTGCAAAATTTTCTTGGAGGTAAAGGCGATGCCTCCACTGACAGAAGACTTGTCCCTGATGGCAATTGCCAGCACCATTCCCGCTATGATCGCTATAACCGGAGCTCCTATCACCTCCAGGGCTCCTACCTGCCTGACCAGCAGCCAGGAGGGAAATGCAACCAGAAAGCACAGTAAAATTCCTTTTCCATTCTTTTTCAGAAAGTCCATGATCCACCTCATATGTTTTTTTCTTCCAGATTA
>OAVH01001465.1_pt1 | contig 12604 bp, 15 predicted proteins | sample 1495281 | NCBI WGS metagenome assembly OAVH01 (sample SAMEA2580082, study PRJEB22360) | human gut metagenome | biome: human gut; feature: human-associated habitat; material: faeces | place: Denmark | collected 2008/2010
TGCTTCTCCACCCAGGGGGGGGCGGAAGGCGGCTGGGCAGGAAGCCGTAGAGGCGGGAGTGCAGGAGCAGTTAAAAGGCGGGACGCCGATGAAAAAAGCACCGGACACTCCCGCAGTGACCAAGGAGCAGTTCGCGAAAATGGGGTACATGGAGCGGCTGAAACTTAAAGCAGAAACACCGGAGTTGTATAAGCAGCTCACCGGAAAATAAAGAAAAGGAGAAATAACGAATGGCAGGAACAATTTTTGGAATCCCGTTTGACGACGAGATTTTCATGAACATGTGGAACGAGGAGCCAGACCCGGAGCTGTTGGCAATGCTCAATTCTGGTGCCGTGGTGGATGACGCAATGATCGCTGAAATGATTCAGGGACAGGGCAATTTCTATACCATCCCGTTTTTCAACATTTTGGATGGAGATGATCAGAACTACGACGGACAGACTGACATTACCGTATCCGAGGTTGGAGGCGGAACCCAGAGCGGAATCGTGTATGGCCGTGCAAAAGGATTTTTCGCCCGTAATTTTGCGGCGGAGCTGTCCGGCGCTGACCCGATGGGGCACATATCGTCCAGTGTGGCGAAGTATTGGCAGAAGCGCAGAAAAATGCGCTTGATTAAGCTGTTGAGTGCAATTTTTGGGATTACCGGGTCCTCTGGCCGTGCAAAGACCTGGGCGGAGACGCATAGTCTGGACGTGTCCTCTGACAGTGCGACTCCTCGTAAGATTGTCGAGACGGACATGAACGATCTTGCGACCGAGGCGTGTGGAGACAACAAGGACCGTTTCGGGCTGGCAATTATGCATTCGAAAGTCGCAACAACATTGGAGAATCTGAAACTGTTGAATTACTGGACGCAGACTGACGCGGACGGTATCGAAAGGCCGTTAAAGCTTGCTTCTGTGAATGGTTACACTGCGATCATTGACGACGGTGTTCCCTGTGAGCCGGTAGGAGGATCGGGCGATAACAAGGATCTTATGAGATACACCACCTATTTGCTGGGAGAAGGATCTATTCGTACCGCAAAAGGCCGCGTGGACGTTCCGGTAGAGACGAACCGCGACGCAAAGAAGAACGGCGGCCAGGATGAGCTGATCACCAGAATCCGCGAAACGATCCATCCGAACGGGTTCAGCTTTACGATCCCGAAATCCGGTGTGTGGACCGAGTCCCCGACGGATGAGCAGTTGTTTGCAACCGCCAACTGGAGCATTAAGTTTGACCCCAAGGCGATCCCGATTGCCCGCCTGATCACCAACGGTTAAGGCTATGACAGACGTCGAAAAGTTGAAATTGTTGACCGGGGAGAGCGATGACAAGTTGCTCTCCCTGCTGTTGGAGGACGCGACGGAATTTGTGCTGGCCTACACCGGCCGGTCCCAAATCGTGACCGGTATGGAAAAGACGGTACGGGACCTGGCTGTGATTGCACTGAACCGGATGGGGACAGAGGGCGAGAGCAGCCGCAGCGCCGCCGGAGAATCGTACAGTTTTGAGGGCGTGCCGAAACAGGTGTACGACGTCCTGGACCGGTTCCGGCTGGCACGGGTGGGAGGTAAAATCTATGAGGCAAAAACGGAGCAGGTTGCGGAAGTATTACCACCGGGGAGCGATCCCCAAAAAGGATAATGAGGGCAGCAGCTATATCGAATATGACGATCCGGTAGCATTCACGGCTGAGGAGTGGGCTGCGGGCGGGAAACTGCAAGCGGAAATGTACGGCCAGCGACTTCCCAATATCCGAAATCTTAGGGTAACAGGGGATTACTGCGAGGTGTTTTTCAGCGGTAAGTCCCAAGGATATCAGATAGAGAATGGTCCATTCTTCCAGGCGGGTGACGGTGTATGTCTGTACGTTGGGCCGGAGGATGAGCCGGATTACAAGATCGTTGCGGTATATCCCTACCGGTTGCTGACGTTGGAGGTGGAACACGTATGATCCACGGGAGTGAGGAACTGGAACGGAAGCTTGAAGCGTTGGAAGGGATTGCGGACCAGCACATGGAGCGGCTGGTCAGGAACCAGATCAAGCGGATTCAGGCCGAGGCCAAGCTGCTGTGCCCGGTTGAGGGCGGAGAGCTGCGAGACAGTATCCGCACGATGGTGGAGAGGGACGGCGATGTGATCGTTGGAGCCGCTTACACCAACAAGGCGTATGCGGGATATGTGGAGATGGGAACCGGTCCTAAGGGAGAGGCGAATCACTCGGGGATATCCCCGGTGGTGAATCCATCCTACACGCAAAATCCATGGTGGATACACGAAAGCCAGATCGACAAGGGACTGGCGGAGCGATACCACTGGTTCTACATCGAAACGGAGGACGGCAGATTCTACCAATGCACCGGCCAGCCGGCGCAACCCTTCATGTATCCGGCCCTCAAAAACAATGAGGATCGGGTGGTGACGAATATGGAAAATGCCCTCAAACGGGAGTTAAGGAAGGTGTGCAGATGATTAATGTTAAGGACGAGGTGTACAAGGCCCTGCTAAAAGTGACGGACAATGTGACGGACTGTTATCCGAAGGACTGGGCGAAGGAACTGGCGATCCAGTATATGGAAGAGGACAACAAGGTTGTGGAGTACACAGACATGAAAGAACAGAAAGCCTATGTCAGATACCGCATTGATATCTTTCATAGCCTGAGCACATCCGCCGCCGCTGTAGCTGTAGACGCTGCGGTATCTGCCCTGGGCCTACTGCGGACGCTGTGTCAGGACGTGGATGACCCGACCGGAAGGAAGCACAAGTTAATGCGGTATGAAATGGTAATCGATGTGGAGACGGGAAACGTCTATCACGACGCGTAAGAAAGGAGAAAATGAATGTTAGCAAATGGCGCAAAGCTGGGCTATAAGAAGTCTGGGGCGTCCTCTTTTACGGACCTTCCCGGGCTGAAAGAGATCCCTGAAATGGGTATTGAACCGGAAAAAGTAGAGAACACCTGCCTGACGGATAAGAACAAACAGTATGAAAATGGAATCGGGGACCCTGGTGATCTGGTATATAAATTCCGGTACGAAAATACCAAAGAGGATAGCCCGTATAGAGTTATGCGGAAAGCCCAGGATTCCGGAGAAGTATTGGATTTTCAGGAAACCTTGATCGATGGGACAACGACCGAATTTTCAGGTCAGGTGTCCGTAAAACGTACCGGGGGCGGCGTTAATGGCGTGGTTGAATTTAATCTTTCTGTCGCCTTACAGAGTGAGCTTGCGGTGAACGACCCCACAGTATAAGGAGGATATGTTAAATGGAAAAACTGTATGGACTGGACGAAGAGAACGAGCAGATGGACCATGACGAGATGGACGTTGCAGATGATCCCAAACCGAAGCGGAGACCGTTCGCCTACTGGAAAGTGGGAAACAAGGAGTACAAGCTGAAACTGACTACCGCGCAGATCGGGAAGCTGGAGGACAAATACCGCCGGAACCTGTTATCCCTGCTGTTGCTGGGCGGAGAAATTCCTCCCTTGAGCATTATGCTTACCGTGATTCAGGCGGCCGCCGCACCGTGGAACAGCAACGTCAAGTATAAGCACATCGAGGCCGCGTTTGACCGCTACACGGAGGACGGCGGGACCCAGCTCACCCTCTTCACTGATGTGATTGTTGACGGCATTATGACGGTGAGCGGTTTTTTTACGCCGGATCAGCAGGAGGAGATGGGAGAGAAAGTGAAGGACATCAAAGCGAATATGTAATGATGTCTGACCTGATCGCGGACATGTATCCGGCAGCGCTGGACTGTGGTATTCCGCCGGAGGAATTTTGGTCTTACTCGCTTGCGGAGATCAGGGATCGGATTGAGTCGTACGAACGGACACGACGTCGTGAGGAAAAGCAAAGAATATTGTATATCAATGATTTGGCTGGGCTGATTGGGTTGTACATGCAGCGGTTATTCGACAAGGACGTGCCGATTCCGCAGCCCTGGGAACAACACCCTGCCCTATTCCAGGCTGAAAAGGCTCGGTATGAGGAGACACATAGGGCCGAAATGCTGGAAAAAGCACGGAACAGCCGGAAAGAATATGCGCAGCGCTACAACGAAATGCGCCGGAGGCGGGCCTCAATTAGGGCGGAAAGGTGGTGAAAAACAACGGGTACAGGAATAACGCTTGAAAAATTGAAGGTCGTGATCGAGGCATACACGAAGCCCTACCGGGAAGAAATGGAGAAGGTGCAGCAGAAAACTAGCCAGGTTGCGGACCGGGTGAAACGGCAGACGGAGCGTGTCTCAAACAGTTGGAAAAAAGTAGGGCGTGTGATCGCTGCGGTGCTGTCCGTGGCTGCGATTGTGTCGTTCGGTAAATCCTGCCTGAAACTTGGGTCGGACCTTCAGGAGGTTCAAAACGTTGTAGACGTCACCTTCGGGGCGATGTCCGGCAGCGTGGACGAGTTCGCGAAAAATGCGGCGGAGTCGTTCGGGTTGTCGGAAACCATGGCGAAAAAGTACATGGGTACTTACGGCGCTATGGCGAAATCGTTCGGGATTGTGGGGAAGGCCGGATACGATATGTCTACGGCCATCACGGGCCTCACGGGCGACGTGGCGTCGTTCTATAACCTCTCCCAGGATGAAGCCTACACCAAGCTGAAAAGTATCTTCACGGGCGAAACTGAGAGCCTGAAGGACCTCGGCGTGGTTATGACTCAGACCGCCCTCGATCAGTACGCCCTCAATAATGGATTTGGCCGGACTACGGCCAAAATGACCGAGCAGGAAAAGGTCATGCTACGGTATCAGTTCGTCATGGACCGGCTGTCGGACGCCCAAGGGGATTTTTCCCGGACGTCTGGGAGCTGGGCCAACCAGGTCCGCATTCTTCAGCTCCGATTTGAGAGTTTGAAAGCCACAATCGGACAAGGGCTAATTAACGCATTCACCCCGGTGATTCAGGTGATCAACACCATATTGGCGAAGCTGGAAACCCTGGCGAGCTATTTCCGGGCATTCACGGTGGCGATCTTTGGGGACGCTTCCGGTGGGGAAACGGCGGCAGGTAGCGCGGCCGGTGCAATGGCGGACGCTGCGGGATCATCCGGGACCGTTGCTGATAATATGGCAGACGCCGCAGGATCGGCAAAGCAGATGGCAAAATCTCTGGCCTCGTTCGATGAGCTGAACAACCGCACCTCCTCTAAGGGGGCAGGCGGCGGAGCTTCCGGCGGCGGGATTCTGGGGGATCTTGACTTAAGCATGGAGAACGTCCAGAAACAGGCGGATGTAATCTCAAACAAGATTATCGACGCCTTTAAAACCGGGGATTACTATTCTGTCGGCGCATTTATCGGAGCCTCCATCACGGACGCACTCCGGGAGATTAATTGGGACAATGCGTACCAGTCCGCCCATAATTTTGGTAGTGGGTTCGCACAATTCCTGAACGGTCTTATTTCGCCAGAGCTTTTTGGGGAAGTAGGGCAAAGTATTGCAGGGGCGCTTAACACGGCGATTTATGCCGTGCTTTCGTTTGGGAAGGATTTTGAGTGGTCGAACTTTGGACAATCCATTGCCAGCGGGATTAATGGATTTTTCGCAAAATATGATTTTGCGGCGCTTGGTGACACGTTCTCCACATACGCCATAGGGCTGTTGGATACCGTAAGCGCAGCGCTGGAAAAGACAGATTGGGTGCAGATCGGAGAGAAGATTGGAGAGTTCCTCGAAAACTTAGATTGGGATACTATTATTGCAAAAGCAGGGAAAGTAGTTGCAGACGCGTTCGTGGCCGCTGTCGGAATGTATATTGGATTGGCAAGTGCTGCGCCAATCGAAACAGGCGTAATTACTGCAATACTGGGCCTGAAATTTACCGGACTGGGAACATCGCTTGCCAAGTCAATCAAAGCGGCATTGTCTGGCGGATTGAACCTTGGAAAGCTTTCATTACTATTTCAGGGGTTTAATTTTAACACCGCTTCCTTTGTAATGCTTGGGAATGAGCTTATTGATATGTTCGATGAGTTTATTCGCGAGAACTTTGGGGAAAGCGTTTTAAACGCAATGGGTGAGGGGATGCTGGTTGCGGTAAGCGCGGGTATTGGAACATTGTTTGGCGGCCCGATTGGCACCCTTGTGGGCGCGATTATCGGCATTGTTATTGATACAGTGCGGGGCGGCGAGTGGGCGACAAAGTTATGGGACACGATCAAGGAGAAGCTTTTCAACTTTAGTTTTTCATCGTCTCTACTGGAAAAAGCAAAAGGCTTTTTCAAAACGGCTTTTTCGTCCAGCAACTTTTTAGAGATCGGCATAAATATTATCGCCGGTATTGGTTCTGGTTTGACCGCCGGAGTATCCTACTTGCTTGAACCTATTGGAGATCTGCTGACCTGGATCGTGGATGGAATATGTTCAGTATTTGGAATCCACTCGCCCGCAAAAGAAATGGAGCCTTACGGCGGATATATCCTGATGGGCATAGTTGAAGGATTCCGAGGTACTTTTGGAGAATGGACTGCGGCTCTGAATGATTGGTATAACCAGCATATCGCCCCATGGTTTACGGCACAAAAATGGTCTGATCTGTATAATACGATTAAAACCAGCATGAAAACCAAATGGGACGAGACAGTGGCACAATGGAAAACAGGCATTCAAAGCTGGTGGACTGAACATGTAACAAAGTGGTTCACCGCAGAGAAATGGACCTCCGCATTATCGGGGGTCAAGACTGGCTTTTCGAATGCTTTTACCGCAGCTATAGACGCCGTAAAGGCGTTGTGGAATAAGTTCGCGGAATGGCTTAACAGCAAGCTGACATTCGACATTGACCCGATTGAAGTCGCGGGGATGACCGTGTATGAAGGTGGAACCGTGCAGCTTGGTAAGATTCCAACGTTTGCGACTGGAGGATATCCTGAAACGGGTCAGCTGTTCATCGCCAACGAGTCCGGCCCGGAAATGGTTGGGCGAATCGGGAATAGAACAGCGGTTGCGAATGGTGATCAGATTACGGATGGAATAGCCTGCGCGGTGATGGTTGCCAACGCGGAACAGAATCAACTGCTGCGGGAGCAGAACGATCTTTTGCGTTTGATCCTGTCCAAACCGGGAGTCAATCGGGACGACATAGTGGACCTGTGGAAATCTGGAGCCGCGGAGTTCAGGCAGCAGACCGGTCGCCAGTTAGGGTTGGCGTTCTAATTTATTTACATTTCCTTCTCGGTCTGGTATACTTGCAGTAACAGATCGGGAGGGGATATCGTGAAATTGGGATTGTTTAAACGTCAAGTAACGCTGGAAGAAATATCGGATGAAAAGTCGTGCTATATACGGGTAATGGACTTGATGAAAAGCCGTCAATTAAGCGAGGCGTACGCGATAATATGCCGCTGGAGAATGATATCTGGCAGGCAAGGCTTGGGGTTAGACTGGGAAAAGGAATTACGAAAAGGACTTAATCCAGAAGATGATGTGATTTTACGGCAACTTTACGCCGAAAGCTTACCCCCCAAGGTTATAAGTAGCGCAATCTATGCGATTTTGTCAGGAGCCTCTAACCTGGATGTAGCCAAAATGTATTGTGAGATATATCCTGGGGTAAGAGCTGAGATTGAATCGCAGCTACGGTATTTACAGTCAGTGTATTCTACCCTTAAAGCGTTGAAAGATGCTGAGGAAACTGGGGAGAAATATGTGATTTTTACGGCGGATTTAGACTCGCGGACGTGCCCACTGTGTGGTAAGCTGGATGGAAAGAGAATAAAAATATCTGAAGGCGTAATTGGTGTTAATTTACCGCCAATGCATAGCGGGTGTAGATGTACCCTTATCTGCGGAATGGCAGTCTGTGAATTGAAAAAGTTAAAACGACGTATGCGAAATCCGCAGACAAATAAAAGCGAAGTGATTCCGTATATCACTTACACACAATGGAAAAAGAAGTATTTAAATTAATCGACGAAGCACCTGGACACCCGGGTGCTTTTTGATTGCAGAAAAGGGAGGTGAGGCGGTGGCGTTTGAGGGTTGGCTGCTGAAAATCAACGGGAGATTATTCCCCGAAAAATTCATCGCGCATGGTTCATACAGCTCCACGCCGAACCAGCAGCAGGACGAGGACTCATACACTGATTCGCTCGGGGAGCTAGTCCGCAATGTCCTGCCACATACCCGATCGAAAATTGAGTGGACCACTCCCATGATCCATCTAGCCAATAAACAGGAAATGCAATCTTTCTTTCCTGGTGGTGGCGGGAGGATAAAAGCCAACGTGGAATACTGGAACGACGAAGATAACGCCTATACAACGGGCGTTTTTTATTTGCCCGATGTCAAGTTTGACTACTACGACGTTGACCCGGAAACCAAGGATATCCGGTATAAGCCGATCCGTATAGGGCTGATTGAGTATTAAGGAGGTGATCGCGTGTTAGAGTTCCCGGAGGAGATCAAAGCAAAATTCCGAAGCCGGTCAGGTGGGCCGGACAGTGTGAAATATCTGGAGCTGGTGTTTTACGAGTCCGGGATTGACGCGGTATATCCCAGCAACATGCTGTTCCCATCGGATGAACTGTATCCGGCCGATCCTGGGGAACCATGGTTGACGATAGGCCCGAAACGAATATGTCTTGGATCGCTGACCATGACCGAGAGTCTGTGCAGCGGCAACGATCTTGTTTGGGGGTCATGTGAGGCCGCCAAGTTTGAGGTGGTAGTGGCGGATATCGAAGATGAGCTGGTTGGGCGAGAGTTTACCGCTTACCTGACCGTGGGCGGCTACCGCATTGTTTTTGGCATGTACACTGTCACCGCTGTCAAAAAACAGGCGGACCGGACTAAGCGCAAGATCACTGCCTATGATCGTATGGTCCGTTTTGACGTCGATGTGGCGGAGTGGTATGCGGCAACGTACCCGACAGACCAGACAACGCGCACGGTAAGGGAGCTGCGGGACAGCTTGTGTGCGTACTGTGGCGTGCAGCAGGCGCACACCGAGCTGGTCAATGACGATCTGGTGGTGGGTAAGACCATATCGCCCCAAACCCTGGCCGGACGAGATGTCCTGAAAGCGATCTGCGAGATCAACGGTGTTTTCGGGCATATTGACCGGTCCGGGAAACTGGTATATGTCAGGCTGCAAGAATCCGGTGTGTACCCCAGCGATACGCTATACCCCAGTGACAGCCTGTACCCACAGGATGGATGGCTGGACGCGGAAACCTTGGAATATTACAGGACCATCACCCATGAGGACTACATGGTCGCAGGAGTGGATCGGCTTCAGATCCGCATGGAGGAGGGCGACATCGGGGCAACGGCCACGAACGGACAGGGAGCGAATGGCTATGTGATTGAGGGGAATTTCCTGACGTATGGGCTTTCCAGCGCGCAGCTTACGAAGCTTGCCAAGTCCATCCTCGAACAGATCGGGGGCCGGGAATACCGGCCGGCGAAAATATCCTGTTACGCCATGCCGTGGCTGGAAGTTGGCGATGGAGTGAGGGCAATCACCACAGACGCCAAGATCGTGACCTATGTCCTCAAACGGACCATCAAGGGAATACAGGCCATGCAGGATACAATCGAGTCCAAAGGCAGCCCGCAGCGGTCCGAGGTGGGGACCATCGAGAGTGAGATTGTACAGCTCAAAGGTAAGTCGGCCAAGATCATCAAGACGGTGGAGGAAGTGTCCGCCACGGTGACAGATTTGGAAGCCCAGACCTCCGCGCAGATCAAGGTCGTGTCGGATAAGATCGCGGCCGAGGTCAAACGCGCAACGGATCAGGACGTGGAGCTGGCTGGCAGCATATCAATACTGGCCGGCCAGATTGAGCAGAAGGTGAGTTATAACAACTTGGTGGCGTCCATCAACTTGGAAGCCAACAAGGCCGGTTCAGTAATCACATTCAAAGCCGGGCATTTCATCTTTGACGGCGAAAATTTCCGGGTTGACGCTGCCGGAGCCGGTGCTCTGGCAAAAGGAAAATTCACTTGGGATTCTGCGGGGAATCTGGAGGCCACGGGTTTAAAATTAAACGGCACGGCCAATACCAGCACCATTGGCGCCAACGTGATCAACTGCAATCATCTGGAGGTACAAGACGCCTTGGAATGTGGCAGCGGTATGACGGTATCGGGGCCTGCTACATTCAACGGCTACATGTACGCCAACCGCATAAGCTGCTTTTCCATCTATTCAGAGATGGCACAGTCAACGTGGTCTGATAAGCGGCTGAAAAAGGGGATCAGGGACATTTCCCCGGAGACAGCCCGGGAGATCACCCTGGGGCTGAAAAGCGTGTCTTACCGGACAAAGTATAGCGGTACGCGGTCCATGGGCTACGTGGCCCAGGACGTCGTGGAGCTGCTGCACACCCTCGGCGTGGATCTCCCGCTGACTGACCGGTATAACGGGTATCTGGCGATCCAATACCAGAATATGATCCCGTTGTTAAGTGGGACAGATCAGGCACAGCAAAAGGAGATTGACGAATTGAGACGAGAGCTCAAAGAAATCAAGGAGGCCATATATGGCGGGTAAAACGGAAATGATGGCGTACAGCCCGGGGGATATCAAAGTAGCCATGAACGTGCTGAACGGGCTTACAACCACGGGCGTCCTGGCTGCACGGTCAGTCGTCACGCTGGCGACTATTTTGGAATCCGGTAAGCTGATGGAAATAGATGAGGAGGTAGAAAAAGAAGATGGCGGAATATAACAAGCAATACACCCCAACGCTGTGGAAGAACTATCCACTGACGGATACGTCGATCAATGCATACCGGCTGAACCACCTGGAGGGCGGCGTCAACGAGAACGACAACCGTTTGGTTGCACTGTCCGAGGACAAGGCAGAACAGGCCGTTGTCAACAAAATGGTCAAGACGGTAACGCTGAATAAGGACACTGGCGTTCTGACGGTGACACTGCTCGATGGAACCCAAAGCACCTATGACCTGGACGTGGAAAAGGTGGTCGCTAATTTTGACTTGAACAACAACAACGATTTGGTTCTGACGCTGGCCGACGGCACACAAAAGGTTGTTCCGCTGTCCAAATTCATGGATACCTATACATTCAAAAGTTCCGGGACGATTACATTCAACGCGAACGGAAAAGAGATTACCGCGTTCATCCCGGACGGCGGCATAACCCTTGCAAAGCTGGAAGCAACTGTACTTTCCACTATTCGGCAGTACATGCTCGACGCCCAAACGGCAAAAGGGCAGGCCGAACAGGCAGCCGAAAACGCCAGAGGTTACGCCGTAGGTGGTGCAGGGTTTGAAGGGGTCAGCGCCCAGCATTTTGCGAACCAGGCCAAGCGGTATGCCGTGATCACGGACGAGGCCCCAAGAGATAACGCACAATACTACGCGCAGGACGCCGCTAAGAGTGCCGAGGAGGCCCGGCAGGCGGCAGGGTGCGACGGAACCGCAGCCTCCATATCTGCTGTTGATGTCCAGGGCCTTGTGGCTGCCGCAGGAGGGACCAGTGACGTGCAAGCGCTGATCAATGCCGTGGCTGATCAGGTTATCAACCGGTTGGTTGCCAAGGGGCAGATCGTGAACAACCTGCTTGCAACAGAGCCGGGGAACGTGCTGGACGCCACCCAGGGGAAGGCGCTGAAGGAGTATTATGATCGGCTGAATAGTGATTTAGCGCCCCAACTCATTGGATCCACAACTTCATCAGATGGAACAATATCATCCGCAAATTTTTCGAAGTATCGTTTTTTGATCGTTCGTATTGGTGCTGGAGGATGGAGCCGCACTGAATTTTTTATTAACCAATCCTATATTGGCGCATTTTACGCATTGGACAATACAGCAGACCAGAAAATTCGCTTAGATTACGATGGCGCAAAAATTAAGCTGTCAGGATATAGCGGCGGATCATTTAATATCTGTGAGGCTTATGGTTTTGTTTTAAAATGACCATTCTATGAGCTAATCCATTTTATGGCAGACCATCGGAATTCTGCACCAGACGTTTCGGCGTTAGCATATACATATACTTTAAAACCCCTAGATGTCTGTTCTGAAATAAAATAAGTATAGTTTGACGTGTTGAGGCTTAACGATACTGTATAATTTCGATCAGAAAATGGAGTGCCAAAAGTCACTTCGTAAGTATATGATTGTCCAGCGGCCAAACTGGAAGTGAAGTTGCCACCTTTTCCTACGTTTGCAAAATCACTATTCAGCCGACGAGAGAATGGCGGCTTTCAGGCGGGCGAGTTCTAAGTTGGCGGCCGCTGCCTCGTCGCTGATGAAGTGGACGTTGGTGAAATTAATGCAGTCGTCAGGCAGCAATGCCATTGCTTCCCATACCGCTTGCGCGGCCTCAATGGATTGGTAGATAACGTAAGAATTATAGACCATTAGACACCTCCGGGTGTGAGATTATCAGATAGGCCCATTGTAATACCGCGGGCCGAAAAATGCAACCGAAAACCGGGCCTCACAAGGGCCTTATTTTATTGCCCGGCGGGAGCTGGGCGGAAAGGAATTGAACTATGAAAGACACAATGATTTTGCACGATGGAACTGTGATTGAACTGGAGACTGGGGCCTCCCTGAGAGATATCCGGGTAGTGGCGCCGGATCGTGTGGCTATGGCTGCCACATGGGCCAAGCTGAC
>OAVH01001470.1_pt1 | contig 12541 bp, 9 predicted proteins | sample 1495281 | NCBI WGS metagenome assembly OAVH01 (sample SAMEA2580082, study PRJEB22360) | human gut metagenome | biome: human gut; feature: human-associated habitat; material: faeces | place: Denmark | collected 2008/2010
CTATCAGTACCTGCCATAATAGATGAAATAACAGCTGGTCTTCCCCAATAAACTAAATCATTTCCTCCTAAATATTTAAATCCATTATTTATAGTTGCTAAATTACCCACTATAGTAAAATAAGCACGTTCCAATTCTTCTTCAGTTAAATAAGATATATATTTATTAATATCTAATTTTTCTAATAATGCTATATCCGGTCTAACCATGATAATAAAATCATAATAGACATTATTTTTTAAAGAATATTCATGACATAAAGAATAACTACTCTTCATACTATGGTATAAAGAATAAATACCAAACAATGATGTTTCACGTTGAGTACTAGTAATCTTTACATTTCCCATATCTTCGACATTTTGTTTTTCTATCAAAATAGATTTAAATGTACCATAAGTATCAATAATAGATTTCTCTGTTACTATACCATCTATATTTTTATTCTCATGATGAGTTATCGTTTGATGGTTCAATGTTGACCAAGTATGCATAAATAAATCACAATCATATTGGTCCAACAAATTCCGTTTTAAATGAGGTGCACAGCGTTTAAATGTCCTTAAATGACCAAAAAAACATATTGCTATTTTCACTAAAATACTCTCACTTTCCTAGATATGAAATATGATTTATAAATTATAAGAATCTTCTTAATAAAGAGTTTAGCTTAGATGCTAATTCATCATAACCAAAGATTTTACGTGCGTATTCTTGACATTTCTTACCTTTACTTACTAAATCTTTATCTGACATCGTTTTTACTAAAGCTTTAACCAAAGCAGTAACATTTTCAAGTTCTACAACAGTACCATATTTTCCGCCATCAGTAGTATCTATTGTAAATTCACTATAATCTGTAATAACTGGATAAGCACCGAAATACATAGCTTCTAATGTTACCAAACATGTACTCTCATATCGACTAGTCATACACATTATTTTTGCTTTTTTACAATACTCATAAATTTTATTTCTATCTATAATACTACCGGTCATTATAATAGAATTAGCTTTCTTAGGATTTTTTAATTTAAAATCTTCAACTAATTTTATAAACTCATTAGTAGAAGGTCCTATAAATATAAATTTCCACTGGCATACTAATTCTTCTGGTAATAACTTAATAGCTTCTAATAATAACTCATTATTTTTTTGATGAGTTCCTAATCTACCTATAGTAATAACTATATTTTCTTTTTCTAAGTGATCTATATTAGATATATTTACATCTAGCGTAGATACACCATTAGGAATAAGACCTATTCTATTCTTAAATACTGAAGTCTTAGATAAAGCTTCATAATAAGATCTTGTTTCAACACTAAAAACATCTACATAACGACTTTTAATTTTTTCTGCATAATTGCGAATTCCCATAAAAGATTTATTACCGCAAAAATGACTAAAACCACCATTACTCATATCTAATTTGCTATATATAGTTACATTAGGGTTGATTTTTTTACATAGCCTTGCCAATTTCCATATAGTGCTACCATAATTGTAGAACATAATCACATCAAATTGTTGAGCATTCTCCTGTAAAAACATCTTTGCTATTTTTACTTGTTCTTTATAATCGCTAGTATCTCCAATACAAATAGGTTTAACATAAGAACAAAACAACTCATTCCATTTTGTATCTGTTTCTCTAGTTTTAAAATAAACATAGGTTGATTGCCAATTAAAATCTTTAGCAAGATTATACAAAAACATTCCACAATCTTTAAATGCAATATCTGGAGTATCAGATGCACCAAATAAAACATTACAAATTCGTTTAGGCTCATTAGTCTTAATAAATGTTTCCTCTAGGTGCATATTATTTGCCTCCAAAATAATTTTCCACAAATTTTATAGGATCATGGAATAAATGGTAACTCTTACGAATTTTATCATCATCCCAATCCCACCATTTCATTAGTAATAACTTTTGAATAATTTCATCTGGGAATCGATATTTTATTATTTTATTAGCTCCTACTACAACTGCATATGGAGGTACATCTTTAGTAATAATACTACCGGAACCAATAACTGCACCATCGCCAATTGTTACATGATCTCTAATAATACAACGTGCACCAATCCAAACATCGTTACCTATCACGGTGGTATGTTCAAATGATTCTGTATCCAAATATGGAATTTCAGAGTCCCATGTTGTAACATAATCTATCCTATGTCCATTACGTACAACTAATTGATCTATGGCAATTGAGCAATAAGCACCAATGGATTTGATAATATCATTTCTAATATGCTTGTACCCATTTGTATATTTACCGACAGAAATATTAGAATATTTTTCTGTATAATATCTTGCTAAATTATCTTTAAAACCATATTTCTTAAGCGAATATCTATACAGAAATTCTGGGCATGTTCTAGAACCTTTTATATTACGAACTGCACTAGCGAGAAAGACATCCCTTGAGCTAACCTCATATTTTTCTTGTAAATTCATTATGATTTCCCCGTTACCAATTTATACGCCCCCAATGGTTTTCCTTCAGAATAAAACTTTTTAACATATTCCATTACAGTTGAAGGCAAAAGTCTATCCATACAAAAAGGTTTCTCACACCATCCAGGACTATTATATAAAACATCACAACCTTTACAATCCACTGGAGATATTACATCTTTATAAATACGTTGTGGTGCACATCTCCAAGAAGGCTCTGAACCATATAAACCTATAACAGGCGTATTAAACGCGTTAGCTACATGTACAGGAAAACTACATCCGTTGATAACAAGTTCCGCATTTCTTATTATTTCTCCAACTTCTAAAAGATTTGTTTTACCTCGTAAATCAAAAACGTTATCTGGCAAGTTGATATCAATATAACTTTGTGATGATTGTCCGATAAGAACAACGAATTTTCCCATTTCACGAAGTTCATTAAATAAGGTTTGCCAATGTTCTTTAGGCCAGTTTTTGGCATATCCACCTGTTTCTAAACTAGATACAATATAGTCTTTACCTTGTAAAGGTGCCAACAATTCTTTTACATGCTGTTTATCTACATCCCTAGCATCCGGATATACGAAAGTATCCCAATTAGGTAATGTCGTTACATCAATTCCTGTTGCTTCTTTTAAAAAATGTGCATATACAACAGGCTCAAAAGCATGATTCATCCATGGTTCTACTTTAAGACAATCTGTGAGCCAAAACTTACGTTTATGTGGTAATCCAACACGTTTTTTTATGCAGGCAAGACCATAAATAATAGAAATATGATATAGCGTATCCATTAAATACACAACATCAGAGCGCCATAATTTTTTAATAAGATGCCATGAGCTTTTCTTTGTTTTATCAAATGTAAGATACTCATCTACAAATGGATAGGCTTCCATTAGTTGCTTAGCATTTTCTTCCCCAACAACAGTCAATTTTGTATCTGGATATAGTAACTTAATTCCCTTTAATAATGGAGACATCATAACCATGTCTCCTAAACCACCAAACCTACTTAATATAATATGCTTATACATATGTATAACCCCATTTAATTACTAACATTCATCCCTAAATATTTATATAAGCTCCCTATATAATTTTAACAATATACTCTGTCCCTATTAATATCCATGCTATCCACACATCATAGTATGAATGGTTTCAAATTCCCCCGAATTTGTTCCTGATATCCATCAAGTAATTCATATCTCTTCCGATACTGACTACGTTTTTGTGATTTGATTTCTTCAATCGGTTTTCTGTATTCTTCCAATGGTATTTTAAAGAATCGTGGATCTTGTGTAACTGTACCGCCAATGTCTTCCCACAATGGATCGAGTTCAGCTACTTTTGCCTTATGGCCGCGCACCATGTGTGTGTTGGCATAAAAACCTTCGTCAGATACGGCGTACATAGATTGCACTTTACAGTATTTAGCGAGTTCCCGAATCAAAAATACGATAAAGTTTTTTGGCCGATAGCCGAACATTTTTTTTGTAATATGTTTTGCGTTATCGAGGCCATCCTTATACCCTTGGATGGTACCAATCCACAATGCTGGTTCCCCTTCTAAACCTTTGCCAAGGCGGATGTTCGCATGGTATACGCCCTGATTACCTAGTTGTAACAGAATGGTAAATAAACCTTCCTTACGTTGACCAGTCATAAAGTTAAGGTGTGCCGTCATATTTAAATCAGCATCTTCCCATAGTAGAATGCCTTGTTTTAATCCTTCCGGTTTTAGTTCATCCGGATTATATAGCATTTCGATGGTCTCTGGCGTAAATACGTCTTCTAAGGCTGTAAAGTGATTCTTTACTGCATCAATGCGTTCACGCAAGGTAGATTCTTTAAACAAGAATATACGACTCATCAACTCATATAGACCTTCTTGTTTATCTAAAATATGTTGATCTGGTGCATAGCTTTCAAAAAAAGACTTATATTCTATCATCTCTTGCTTGTGACCTACAGTACGCAAGAAATGCAAGATTACGCGTCGTGTTTCACGCCATGATTTTTTTCCATAAATAGCTCGACCATTAGCCCATTGGTCCTTTATATATTGAAACATACACTCTCCTTACTTATACATATTTCATTTCAAAAGATTATCAAAAGATTATTCCAAAAATTCTTGTATAGTTATACATTAATAATCGAATCCATCATCCGTTTATGTCCAAAATCTTCATTGGCTTGTACCAAACCTGCCTCATATATGTCTGGATGTTCAATCATTTTGTTTACGAATTGTTCTAATCCAGCACGAATCGTATCCACCGAGGATATGTCTAAGCTTTCACCAACGTGATAATCGCGCAGCACCTCAGGATTGATTTCAGGTGATACCAAGGCCGGTTTATAGAACCCAATAGCCGTGTAAAGCATGGCGCTCCAGTGATAGCGATACCGCTCGGCACCGTATGGCATCAAGATAGCATCTACATCGAGTAAAGCCTTGTCCCAATCGGATCCAATGAGGTTCGCATGGAGGAATGAAAGCCCTGGCACGTCCTTATATTCGTCAGCGATGGCATCAAATAATTCGCCATCCTCAGGTTTTGCCGTTGCCCCTTGTACCAAGAGTTCCACAGGGCCTGTAAAGGTAGCCGTTTTAAAAGCATCCAATAATGGGATAATATTTTTTTCCTTGCGGAACTGCCCGAAAAAGCCAAGACGAAGTGGCGTATGTGTAGAGAAGGTTGGTGTTTCGCCTGTGGATGGCGTAAACACAGGAGGTAAGATAGGACGGACGCGCGGTAGATCACTGCGCAGCATATCGTCGCGCAAGGTAATGACATCTAGGTAAATATTCGGATATCGATTGGCACGTTTCGCTTGTTTCAAGAACCGTACGTTTTCACCCTTGCCAATGCCATGGAAAATAAAGTGAACTGGTACCTTTGCATGTTTTAAAGGCGTATCCAATAGTGCTTTTATATAGCGATACGTGGAGGTAGGAATGATCAAAGCATCACAATGATGTTCCTCTAATTTCTTAGCAGCGGAAATAAACCATGCGCGGCGGCGGCGTTCGCGTAATATAGATAAGAACGGCTTTTTCCATTTCGATGCACCTGCATAGGTCACTACCTCTCCGCCCTCAAGATAGATAACGTCAACACCATAATCAACCTTAAAGGTAAAATTCTCCGGCACCATCAATACCGGTTCATGACCTTGGCGTTTTAATTCATTGATGATCATGCGGTCAAATTCTACCTCATGACCAGCAGGCATAATGATGCTTTCCAAAATGGCTACGCGCATTGTGGTCCTTCCTTTCTCTACTAACACTCATCTGTTATCTAGAATCTAGAATCTATTATCTAGATCTGTTATAGTTTCCCATTGGATTTCAATAAATAATATAGCTTTACGTACTTAATCATGGTATAGAAATAATGGTTCACGGATAGGATAAATCCCATTTTTCCATCTAAAAAACCTCTATCTAAAATGTACACCTTAAAAAAAGCCCAGCTTGGACGGATAAGAATATCCTTTACAAAGGAACAGGATTTTCCGTTTTCCTTATATTTCTTAGCCGCCAATGTCGTATAATTATTGAATTTATTGAAATACTGATGCCAATTATCGTAAGTATAATGATACATTTTGCCATGTAATTTAGCCTCAGGATAGGTGCTGGATATAGTTTCGTGTACAAATCCTTCTATATTCGTACCCTCTTTTGGCATAAATCGCAACACGTAATCAGGACGCAACACACCATGAGTGGCCTTATTGTGATGGAACACATTAGACCGTTCAATCCAGTATGCTTTTTTCTCATTCTTTGCCAGCACATCTTGTACTTCTCGTTGTAATTCTGGCGAAATGCGTTCATCCGCATCGAGGAAGAAAATCCATTCGGACCGAGCCTCTTCGACAGCAAAACGTCGTTGTTGAGACCAATCGCCATTCATAGCATGATGTACAACGCGAGCACCCATAGATTCAGCAATCTCTACCGTTTTATCCGTGCTGCCGTCGTCGATAAGAAGTACCTCATCAGCAAATTGTGCAGATGCGATACAGTCTTTCATATGTTGTTCTTCATTTTTAGCCAAAATAATGACCGTTACTGTTGCCATGTATATTTCCCCTATTGTACATTAGCATAAAATTTCATCATCCACGCCGATAAGGAACGCCAGTATTCTGCGTCCTGTGCGTGGTTATCGATTGGGCGGATATATTCGGATGGTTCCGCCGTGTAGGTTTGGTATTGTCCGTAATCGCCGAGCACATCCCCTACCATGTCGCTTGTGATCCATTGGTATGGCGTTACATGCACATCCGGTTGTTCATCGAATGCGGATGGCACCGCCGCATAATATTCGAACCCTTTTGGCGCGATGGCCTCTATGATGGTTGGCATGATGCTTAGATGCGTGCCAATAGATGCAGGTAGTGATGTTTGTGAAAGCTCTGGATGTTGCATATAAAATACGGTATTTCGAATTTCACGCATCGTGTAATCACGGTGTAAGAAGGATGTATTATTAAATTCACCAAATAAATTGGAATGGTCACCCGTTACGATGAACAAGCTATCTGGGAACTTCGCTTTCATAGCATCTACGAAATCAAAGATGGCCTTATCACAATATTTGTAGGTTGCTAAGCCCTTATTGCCATCCTTGCGATTTAAAATATCATCGCCAACGCCAGGCAAATCGTGGCGTGCATCGAAATCAAGGTACTTATCTTCTAATTTATAGGGACCATGATTAGTCGTTGTATATACAAAATGAAATGTCGGTTCGTCCATATCCACAATGCGTTTTGCCGCCTCTTCGAGGAATACGTGATCGTATACGCCAAGCCATGTTTGCGGTGCTTGAGGACCACAGAATTCGGTAGCATTTTCAATGAGGTCAAAGCCTTGAGCCTTGCCGTATTTCGTAAAGTTACCACTCGATGAGTTACCACCGTACCAGTAAATGGTTTGGTATCCTAATCGTTTTATCTGTGCTGCCAGAGCAGTTGGCAATGTATTGTTCCAAAAAATTTCCTTTTCATTTAATTCCATGCCGCTATCGTAGATACCGCTTATGAGGCTTGAAATAGAAGGACGTGACACATTACCAGCTGGCAAGAAATTAGGCACACACGCCGTATGCATATCAGCCGCAAACTCACGCAATCCTGGACAGATATTAAAATTTATATACAACGGATCCATGGACCACTGAGGGATGCTTTCACCAACAATCAAAAAGATATGCTTAGGTTTAGCAATGCGAGCACCCTTTGCCACGCGTTTAAAGGCATGCAATGGATTATCCAAGGTTTGCCAATCACGGCACGGCATAAGATGGTTCACATCCTCTACGAGTTCCTCATCCGATTTCATTTGCGCCGCCGTCAACGGCGTTTTGCGAACCAATTTGAGAGCCTCTAAATCGTCAATGGTGGCCTTTGCAAAGAAGATATCCTCCTTAACGATGGTTGGCACCACGTCCCATTCCGGTTTATTGCGGTGATTCAAGGTTCCACCATAATGAAGCCAGTAGTAAATCACCACATAGATTACCAAAAATCCAAAGGCACTAGCGCCAGCTGCGATATTGCTTTCAAAATGAGGATACGGAATGGACGGAATCGCAGACAATAATGTGCTAGCCCCATAGCTAATGGTCGCTATAGGAATGAATCCGGCGAGCACCCACCAACCCTTGTCTTGATTAAAGAAAATATCGATGAGGTTTTTCTTATCCGCATGCTTACCATAGTGCAACATGTAGTTATAGGTATCGTTAAAATGCTTGTAGAACTGCATCTTACCGACAAAGGCAGCATATATAATGCAGCTCAACACCGTATTTAAAACGATGGCTGCCATCATGTAGTAATCTGGAAAAGCCAAGAACGGCAAGGTTCCAAGCACAAGCAAAATCAATAGCTGGTAGGCGTTGATGTCCATGCCCCACCAAAATCCAAAGGTAAAGCAAGTACGAATGATGTGTCCCTTGCCCTTTAGCGTTTCATATGGATGGTACACGCCGATAAAGATAGCCCTAAAGATAGCACAGAGTATAGGCATCCAGAGGAATAGTTTAATATTTTGTTGGAGGGATAAGAAAAATTGTTCACCCATGATAGTTCCTTTTGTAAGTAAACAAACCCTATATATTCCCTGACAATATGGAGTTCATTTTGTTAATGATATAAATTAAAATATTACCCTATTGGATACTATCCCCATGTTTTAGCCGCCATGCCGCTAGTTCCCGCATAGTTTTCATAGCGTTAGCATATGCTTGCGGCATTTTTTCATCTTCTAAGTATATACCGGTCTTATCCATCCACAAGCGGTGATTGAATACGAACGGCCCTTGATTAAATAGACTCGGTACCATAGCCTCATAGGTTTGCCCCGTGCGTCCTACAAGTTCAGCTAATGTTGGAATGATTTGAATACTCATACCAAATGCATCTTGTGAAAGCCATTCTTTTTTGATGCCTTGTCCATAGAAAATAATCGGAATCGTGGATGCTACATTAGGACCTTCCTCATGAGCAAAGGTAAAGCGTTCACTGTGATCACCAGTGATAACAAATAATGAAGTTGGATCAGATTGTTCCTCTTTGCTAATAAATTCACCCATCACATGGTCTGCATACCATATGTGGCCCATTTCGTTAATTTGTTTATCCGTATTGGCAATGGAATCTGGCAAGTTCTTACGAACCTTATCCGCATCATAGCCTTCCTTCGCCACATTCACACTATATGGAGGATGATTCGACGTAGTCATGATGACATTGATGATCTTTTCGCCACGATGTTTGTCCATGTATGCATTGATAGCCTTGAACATATCTCCATCGGCTACGCCCCAAGCATTTGTTTCGTTGCTCGGCATTTCAGATGCATCGTGGAATTCATCAAAACCTTGTTCTAAGGCAAAGTTCTTGACATTTTGCCAAGTACTAAAACCGCCATACCAAAATACGGTCTTATAACCTAGTTTTTTCATAACCGGTCCAATACCGAGGCCATACGGTTCTTGTAACATACCTACGCTATAGTTTGGATACATCCCCGTATCCGGCATACCTGTCAACAATCCAATGATTGCTGGCATCGTGCCCGTTCCTTGGGCCAAGGCCATTTGCGTACCCATCGCCTGTGGACTAGCCGCGTACTTACGACCTTGCTCTACAAGATAAGCACCAGGTTCATTGAATTCAGCAAGGAATGGCCATAAGCCATAGGATTCACCGAGAATGATATTAATAGATTGTGGTTGTTGTTGTAATCGCTCTGTTGTTATCGTTTTTGTGAAAGCTTCATCAAATCGTGTACTGCTAGGATTACCGCCAATAGATTGTATTTTTTCATGTAACTCAGCAGGCGTTAAATGAATATCCTCTAGCTCTGAAGTCCGTTTCGCAATAGATTTTACACGGTATAACGCTTGTGCATCGTCTAATATTGTTTCATTTAATAGATTTGAATTAAGTCGAGCTGCGCTTTCCCAGTTAATGGAATTCGTATAACCAAAGGCTCCACCAAAGCGGAAAAATACGAATAGTACACCAAATCCAACAAAACTTAGAATACCAGTGATCCACTTACTACGCTTAGTGCTAGGTGCCCATTCATATGTGTTGGTATTTAGTACTTTCACTAAAAGCCAACTGAAAACAATACTAAGCGCAATGCCACCAATTAAATATGGTATACCATGATATTCATTGATAGCCGTATTGATAATGGCATGAATATCGTCATGTTTGCCATTGATAAGCATCGCATTGTAAGAGGAGTTAAATATGGTATAAAACGGAATACGCCCCATAAAAAGCAATGTAAAGAAGATGGTAACAAATCCATACCAAACCTTGCGTACACCTTGGGCCTTCCATTTCGGCCACACTATAGATGGCAATGTAGCAAATAGCAAACTTACAAGGACAATCGATCCAACGGTCTTCAAACTCAACCGAAAACCAAGCCATAAAGACATTAAAATACTGTCCATTGTAGTCGTATCTAATTGAGATTGAAATATAATTAAAAATACGATTCTAAAAAGCGTAAACAAGATAGAAAAGAACAAAAATGCTTTTAATTCCTGTTGAATGCCTTTTATCCAGTTCAACCAACGATTCATACCATTCCCCAACTTTATATACTATATTTCCTACACCGCGGCCCCTTGCACCGCTTGCATTTTCCACAGCCCTTATCCGTAGTTTTCTGGCCGTGGTCATTTATAAAATCTACGGTTAGTCCTTTTTTGTGAACTTTTTGGACTCCTTCTTCAAGGCTTTTTCTAATTTTTTAGCCTTTTTATCCTTCTTAGCATCCTTGTCTTTTTTAGCTTTTTTAGAATCCTTATCCTTCTTGCTCTTTTTGGACTCTTTGTCCTTCTTGGACTTCTTAGATTCCTTTACAAGTTCGAATTCTTTCTTAGACTGCTTGTCTTTCTTGTCCTTTTTTTTATCTTTATCTTTCTTTTTCTTATCTTTTTTATCCTTTTTACCTGAAAGCTTCGCCCATTCTTCTTCTACGCGTTTCAGCTGTTTTTTGATAAGCTTGTCGATTTCCTTTTGTTGTTTAGTTTTATCCTTATCGCCCATGGATTGTTTGGAATACAACAAGGAATTTACCATATCATAAGGATCTAAAGATGTATGAATATCTCGGTCTAGGGTACTTTCATCATCAATATCTTCGATGTCATGATCTATATCGTGTAACTTAACTTGCTCCATCGCATAATCTAAGTTGTCTTGATTGGACGCACCATAACCCATCGGTTTATCAAAGGAAAGAACATCGCCAAATAAATCGCGTTCCAAACTTTCATAAGAATTAAGCATGCTCATGCGATCCTGAACGGCCTCAATTTGATTCCACAATTCCATCAAATTCGCCGTATATTGCATGCGTTCCTTAACCTCTAAATAGGCTTGGCGAATAACAAACAGTTCTTTTTCATTAAGACCTTCTTCAGCGCCGATTTCTTCAATCATTTGCTGAATCTCTTGATCACGATTATAACGCTCTACTAAGGCACTGCGAATTTCTTCAATAAGACTTGCTGACACGCGTTCCATACATTCCTCCTTTATGGTATATACTCAGCCCTAATCACTACGATTAATCATTACGAATCAATACATACCATGGTGAATAGAAAAATAAATTTTTATACTCTCTAATCTATTATTATATCAGAAAATATGCGGATTTTCTGAAGATAATAGAAAAAGACATCCCCTGAAGGATATCTTTTTAGTAACTTATAGAATTTATTTTTTATTAATTTCTTTTATATGCATCCATACTGTATCTATAGATGATTGTTCATCATTACCTGTTAGATTATAAAAATCCTCTTCATCCGCTATAGCTTTATTATACTCAATTCTCTTTTTATCAAATTCAGCATAGATTAAAGACACTTTTTCCCTCATTACTTCATTAGATATTGAACCATTATTTACTAAAATCGATAGCTCATTATCGCTCAATAATTTATCTATACTATTTTTCCAAAAATCAAGAGTCAAAGTTTTCTTTAATGAAACTCTTAATTCTGCAATTTCTAGGAAAGCTGTAACTAATCGATTTAATATACTAAGTTCAGCTTCTAGTAAATAATTTTTGGCTATATATATATCATTTTTACGGACTATCTCACCACTCCAGCTAGTCAATGCCATATTTGGTTTAGTAGAATCAGCCCTTGATAAAATTAACTCTGCAGCTGTATAACCCGTTACTGCATATAATAATTTATTTTGAACCTCTGCAAAAAAGTAATTGGTTGCTTGCACTTTACTATCATAATCAATTGATAATCTAAATAAATCTCTTATTTTTTGATAAAAACGTTTTTCACTAGCACGAATATCTCTAATTTGTTCTAGTAACTCATCGAAGTAATCAGGTCTTCCGTCTGGATTTTTTAATCTTTTATCATCAATAACAAATCCTTTTTTCAAATATTCTTGTAATGTAGTATTAGCCCAATTTCTAAACTGAACGCCTCTATTTGATCTAACCCTAAAAGCAACTGCTAAAATAGCTTCTAAATT
>OAVH01001480.1_pt1 | contig 12491 bp, 12 predicted proteins | sample 1495281 | NCBI WGS metagenome assembly OAVH01 (sample SAMEA2580082, study PRJEB22360) | human gut metagenome | biome: human gut; feature: human-associated habitat; material: faeces | place: Denmark | collected 2008/2010
GGCTGGAGGATGTGAAGAAACTGGCCAGCCGTATTATGCACATGCACTATTGCGAGCATGATATAGAGGGAATCACCTCCTGCTTTTCAGAACAGTTTTCCTGGATGGGGGCTGGGGAGCAGGAGTATTTGTCAGGCCGGAAGGCCTGCGCGGACCACTTCCGCAAATTCAGGGAGAGCATACCTGACTGCAATATATGGGATGAGGAGTACGATGTGGTCTGTCCCATGGAAAACGTGTATGTTGTTATGGGAAGGATGTGGATAGCCACGGATCCCGGCACCCGGATGTACCTGAAAGTACATCAGAGGGTGACCTTTGTATTTCGGGATACGGAGGACGGGCTTACATGCTCCCATATCCACTGCTCCAACCCTTATCAGGAAATGCTGGACGGGGAAAGCTTTCCGGAGAAAATCGGCAGGCAGTCCTATGAGTATGTCCAGGAGCGCCTAAATGCTCTGGAGGAGGAGACAAAACAGCAGAACCGCCAGCTGGAGGTCATCATGTCCTCCATTGCGGGCGGATTAAAGATAAGCAATGACGATGAAACCTACTCCTTTGCATTTGTCAGCAAGGAGGCGGCAGCCCTGTTCGGCTATACCGTGGAGGAATTCATGGAGGTAACCGGGGGGACAGCTGTGGGCAACGTATATCCTCCGGACCTTCCCGGCGCCCTGGCTGACTGTGCCGAGGCGTTCAGGGACGGAAATCTTACATATTCCACCCGTTACAGGGTGCGCTGTAAGGACGGAAGCCTGAAATGGATCATTGACAGCGGAAAAAAAGCCCAGGACGCAGACGGGAACTGGATGGTCAACAGCCTGTACCTGGATGTGACCCGGTCAGAGGAGGACGCCCAGCGCCTGAGGGAGCAGACCCAGCTGCTGACCAGTATTTACGATACGGTTCCATGCGGCATCATCCGTTTTGTCAGGGACATAGAGGGCGGATACCGTCTTGTTTCCATCAACAGGGCCGTCCTGAATCTGATGGGCTACAAGGATATGGAGGAGGGTTTAAACGACTGGCACGACGGCGTCCTGGGAGCTGTGCTGGAGGAGGACCGCCTGATTCTGCAGGAGGCGTACCGCAAACTGAGGGAGATTGGTGACCGGCAGGACCAGGAATACAGGGTCAGGTGGAAGGACGGAAGTATCCACTGGCTGGAGGGGACCAGCATGGTGGTGGGGGTAACTCCCCAGGGTGAGGATATTTTACAGCGCACGGCTGTGGATATCACCCAGCGCAAGATTCTTCAGGAACAGCTGGAGCGGGAGCAGGAGATGTACCGGGTTTCCATGGAGGTCAGTTCAGCCGTCATGTTTGAGTACCGGATGGACGAGGATGTATTTATCAGCTATGAGCCAAAGACAGGACAGGGTGTGCTACGTAACGAACTGAGGGATTACTCCAGGACGCTGCTAAAACGGCAGGTGGTGCACCCGGATGATGTGCCCACAGTCATTGACAATATATGCAACGGCCGATCTGAGGTATTTGAAGTCCGCGTGTCCGTTCCCGGCGGTGAGCCCGGAACCTATATATGGCACAGGGTCAACAGCAGGCTGATGATGGAGAATGGGAAGCCCAGCCGGGTGGTGGGCGCGCTCCACAATATCCATTCCATGAAATCAAAACTGTCAGAGAACAGCGAGCGGCTGTATATGAGCCAGTCAGCGCTTCAGGCCATCAATGGCGTGTATATGAGTATTTTCTATGTGAACCTGCCGGAGGACAGCTATTATGCGGTAAGGCTGCCGGAGGCGCGCGGTGGGGCGGTGCTGCCGAGGAACGGGTGCTACTCCACAGAGCTTTGCAGCTATATCCTGTCCGATGTGGACCAGGCGGACAGAAAACGGGTGATGTCCATCTGTGAGCGTGAATGGCTTCTGGGGGAACTGGCCGGAGGAAACGAACACATTGAGGTGGAGTTCAGGCACGGCTTCTCTCCTCTGTGGCTGCGTCTGGAGGTCCACATGGTTGCCTCCAAGGAGGGCAGGCCCAGGACGGCTATTATAGCCCTGCGCAACATCAGCGCCGAGAAACAGCGGGAATTGGAGTATTATGATGAGGAGAAGAAGGCAAAGCACGCCCTGGAGGAGGCGTATGATTCACTGAACCGGGCCAACCAGGCAAAGTCGGATTTTCTTTCCAGGATGAGCCACGACATCCGCACGCCCATGAATGCAATCATGGGCATGACTGCCATAGCCCAGAGCAATCTTAACAACCGTGATAAGATAGAGGACTGTCTGTCTAAAATCAGTCTCTCGGGCAGCCACCTTCTGGATTTAATCAATAAGGTGCTGGACATGTCGAAAATAGAGTCCGGCAATGTGGGACTGAGCGAAGATGCCTTCTGCCTGGAGGAATTGGTGGAGGAGGTATCCCTTATCGTAAAACCGGATATGGACAGCAAAGGACAGGAACTGTCCATCAGCTTAAAAGAGATAGACCACCATGCCGTATATGGGGACGCGGTCCGGGTCAAACAGATTCTCATTAATCTGCTGTCCAACGCCGTGAAGTACACCTCTGACAGGGGGCATATAGCCGTATCCCTGGAAGAGAAGCTTTCCAGTGAAAGCGGGGTGGGATGCTTTGAGTTTGTGGTGGAGGACGACGGAATCGGCATGGCCCCGGAATTCCTGGAAAAGCTGTTCATGCCCTTTGAACGGGCTGAGGATTCCCGGGTCAGCCAGGTCCAGGGAACGGGACTGGGGCTGGCCATAACCAGGAATCTGGTGCAGATGATGAACGGCACCATCCGGGTGGAAAGCCAGCTGAACAGGGGAACCCGGTTCATTGCCACCATATATCTGAAACTTGCCGGGGAGGAAGATACCGGAGAACGGTCCCAGAACGGAAATACCCCCAGGACCCCGGCTTCATTTCCGCCCGGAACATGTGTGCTGCTTGCAGAGGACAATGAGCTGAACCGTGAAATCGTGGTGGAGCTGTTGTCTATGTTCAACATCACGGCTGTATGCGCTGTCAACGGCCGGGAGGCCGTGGAACGGTTTGAGACAGACCCGCCTGGGACCTACGCCCTTATCCTCATGGATATACAGATGCCGGTTATGGACGGTTACACGGCTGCCAGTGCTATCCGCAGCCTGGGAAAGACCGGCAGGCGGCCGGACGGGACTGGGATTCCCATTATCGCCCTTACGGCAAACGCATTTGCCGACGACGTGTACCGGGCCAAACAGGCGGGAATGGATGAGCATGTAACCAAGCCGCTGGAAATCAGCCGTCTGCTGGAAATCATGCACCGGTACCTGGACGTTCCAGCCCGGAACCGTACAGAATAAAAGTCCGGATTAAAAGTTTGTTAAAGAATGGGCCATCCCCTTGTGTAATCCCGGTTTATCCAATATAATAGGCCGTAAACAGAATTACATGAGGAGAAGACGGATTCCATGGATGACGAATTCGGCGGCACTGCCCCGAAGCATAGATATTTCGATACAATTTACCACATAAGTGGGATAAGGCATGGCTTGCGCACAATTGGGCGCAGGCCGTGTCTTTTTGTTTTTTACCGGCTTGCCCATAAAAGGTGCGCCGTCCATGGATGTTATTCCTGTCCGGACAGAAAGGAAGAATAATGAAGACCGAAGCAAGAAAAATATTTATCATTAACTGCATGTACTTTACAATCCTGCTGCTGGCAGCCTTTGTACTGCTGAAATACGGGCTGCCCATGGTGGCCCCCTTTGTCACTGCGTTTGTGATCGCGTATCTGTTAAGGAGGCCAATCTGCTTTGCGTCAGTCCGTCTGCACATGAACAGGAAGATTACAGCTATTCTTATGGTGCTCCTGTTCTACAGTGTGGCTGGGCTGCTGTTTACCCTTCTCTGCGTCAAGATGTTTTCCAACGGGAAATCGTTGGTGGCAAGCCTGCCGTCGGTTTATGCCAATTATGCGGAACCTGTGTTTACCGGGATTTTCGGAGGCATCGAACAATATCTTCTGCGGATGGACCCGTCTCTCCTTGGGGCCTTAGAGGAGCTGGAGGGACATTTTGTGCAGTCCGCGGGACAGATGGTATCAGGAATCTCCATGTCAGTCATGGGATGGCTTTCCGGCTTCGCCTCATCCCTTCCTGGTATGTTTATCAATCTGCTGCTCATGGTCATTACCACCTTTTTCATTGCGGCTGATTATGAACTGCTGACCGGATTCTGTCTGCGGCAGCTGGGGGAACGGCCCAAGGAGGGATTTATGGAGATACAGTCCTATGTGGTGGGCACCCTTTTTGTGTGTATCCGCTCCTATGCCCTGATTATGACCATTACCTTTGTGGAACTGTCCATTGGACTGACGCTTATTGGGGTGGAGAATTCACTGGTTATTGCGTTTCTTATCGCTGTATTTGACATTCTTCCCGTGCTGGGGACAGGGGGAATCATGATCCCGTGGACGGTCATCACTGCCCTTATGGGCAGCCACGGCCTGGCACTGGGGCTTCTGGTGGTGTATCTGGTCATAACGGTTGTGCGCAATATCATAGAGCCTAAAATTGTAGGGAGCCAGATTGGCCTTCACCCGGTGGTGACGCTGGTGAGCATGTTTGTGGGAGCGCAGCTTTTGGGGGTACTGGGATTATTCGGATTTCCCATTGGCCTGTCCCTGCTGCGCTATCTGAATGAGACAGGGTCCATCCGGCTGTTTAAGACGGCAGGGGAAGAATCGCAGCAGTTATTCCATAAGGAACAGATTTAAAGGAACAGATTGAAAGAACCAGATTTCAGGAACCAGATTTCCTTCCATCACGTATTGCATCCCTGCCGGTATGCTTGGTATAATGGTAGGGATAAGCGGGAGAGGAGGGAATGCAGAAGATTATGACTGAAAAAGAACGGATGTTGTCGGAAAAACTTTATATACCAATGGATGAGGCGCTTGCAGCAGACTGTGCCAGGTCCAGGCGGCTGGTCCGTCTGATTAATGGGACCACGGAAGAACAGGCGGAGTACAGGGTGCAGCTTTTTAAGGAACTGTTTGGCAGGACAGGGGAAAATCTATGGGTGGAGCCGCCTTTTCACTGCGACTACGGCTGGCTGCCATATTTCTGTGGGTGAAAATTTCTATGCCAATTTTGACTGTATCATTCTGGATGTATGTGATGTGACCATCGGAGATAATGTATTCCTCGCCCCCAGGGTTTGTATCTATACCGCAGGGCATCCCATCGACGCCGGAGTACGCCGCAGACAGCTGGAATACGGAAAGAAGGTAGTGATTGGGAATGATGTGTGGGTGGGAGGAAATACCGTCATCAATCCCGGAGTCACCATTGGGGACAATGTGGTCATTGGTTCAGGTTCCGTGGTTACGAAGGACATTCCATCCGGCGTCATTGCGGCCGGGAACCCCTGCCGTGTCCTCCGGCCTGTTACAGAGGAGGATACCAGGTACTGGGAGGAGCTTGAAAGAGAATATCGAAGGGACAGAGGAGAGTAAAGACATGGAACAGGAAGGCCAGAAGCATCAGCGCCGTGTGCGCTACAAGGGAACGCATCCCAAACGTTACGAGGAAAAATATAAGGAGCTCCAGCCGGAAAAGTACCCGGAAACCGTGGCAAAGGTCATCCAGAAGGGAAGCACCCCTGTGGGTATGCATATCCCTATCATGGTAAATGAGATACTGGAGTTCCTTCAGATACAGCCGGGCCAGACTGGCCTGGACGCCACCCTGGGATACGGGGGCCATACCAGCAGGATGCTGGAGCGCCTGGAGTCAAAGGGCCATATCTATGCCCTGGATGTGGACTCCATCGAGATGGAAAAGACCAGGCAGCGGCTTGAACATATGGGCTATGGGCCGGAGATACTCACCATCCGGAAACTGAACTTTGCCAATATAGACCAGATAGCCGGAGAATTCGGACCGCTGGATTTTGTGCTGGCAGATTTAGGCGTGTCATCCATGCAGATTGATAATCCGTCCAGAGGCTTTTCTTTTAAGAAAGAAGGCCCCCTGGACCTGCGTCTGGACCCTCTTAAGGGAGAGCCTGCATCAGAGCGGCTGAAGGGTCTTACCCAGGAGGAATTAACAGGCATGCTCATGGAGAATTCCGACGAACCCTACGCAGAGGAGATTGCCCGTACGGTTATGGGTGAAATCAAGCGGGGAAGGGAGGTTGCCACCACCACCAGGCTATATGAGATGGTAGACAGGGCGCTGGCGTTCATTCCGGAGGAGGAACGGAAGGAGGCAGTGAAGAAGTCCTGCCAGAGGACATTTCAGGCCCTGCGCATTGATGTGAACAGCGAATTCGAGGTGTTGTATGAATTTCTGGACAAGCTTCCCGGCGTATTAAAGCCGGGAGGAAGGGCAGCCATCCTGACCTTTCACTCCGGCGAGGACAGGATTGTGAAGAAATCATTTAAGGAAATGTACAGGGCAGGCCTTTACAGCCAGGTTGCCGGGGATGTGATACGTCCTTCGGCAGAGGAGTGCAGGATGAACAGCCGTGCCCATTCCACGAAAATGCGGTGGGCCATAAAAGCAGAAGACAGTAACAGTTAGGCAGAAACAGTTAGGCAGTAACAGTTAGTCAGAGGCAGGGAGGTATCATAATGAAAGCTTTATTTATAGGGGGAACAGGAACCATCAGCACAGCGGTGGCAGCGCTGGCCATGGAGAAAGGATGGGAGGTTACCCTTCTCAACAGGGGTTCCAAACCTGTGCCGGAGGGGATGGAGTCCATGGTTGCGGACATTCACGACGAGGCAGCAGTGGCCCGTATAATGGCGGGCAGGACATATGATGTGGTGGCCCAGTTCATTGCATATGGGGCGGAGGACGTGCAACGCGACATACGGCTCTTCCAGGAAAAGACAAGGCAGTATATCTTTATCAGCAGCGCGTCCGCGTACCAGAAACCAGCGGCAGGCTGTCCCATAACGGAGAGCACGCCTTTAATCAACCCTTACTGGGAATATTCACGTAAAAAGATTGATGCGGAGGAGGTGCTTACGGCAGCATACCGCAAGAATGGATTCCCGGTAACGATTGTGCGCCCCAGCCATACATATGATGGTAAAAAGCCGCCGGTAGCCATACATGGCCATAAGGGAAACTGGCAGATATTAAAGCGGATACTGGAGGGAAAGCCGGTTATCATACCGGGGGACGGCACCTCCCTGTGGACACTGACCCATTCCGCTGATTTTGCCAGGGGGTATGTGGGCCTGATGGGCAATCCCCATGCCATAGGCAATGCCTACCATATTACCAGCGATGAGTCCATGACATGGAACCAGATTTATGAAACGCTGGCAGAGGCATTGGACAGACCTCTTAACGCCCTTCATGTGGCATCTGATTTTCTGGCAGAGCACGGAAAGGAATATGATTTTGCAGGCCAGCTTCTGGGGGATAAGGCGTGTACAGTCCTGTTTGACAACACAAAAATCAAGAGGGCTGTGCCTGATTTTGTATGCACCGTATCCATGGCAGAGGGGATTAGAAGCTCGGTCCGCTATATGATGGACCATCCGGAGAGCCAGACACCGGATCCGCAGTTTGATGCGTGGTGCGACCGGATTGCCGGGGCATGGAAGGCTGCGGATGAGGCATTTGGAAAATAGGGATTGGTTGGGAAACGGTTGGATGCATCAGCAGTGAAAGCGGATATACGGCAGGAGGTCCGGGGCATATGGATGGATGTACATGGTGTCTGTGCAATGAAAAGATGAAGAAATACCACGATGAAGAATGGGGCGTCCCTCTTCATGATGACCACAGGCAGTTTGAGTTTCTCATGATGGAAGTTATGCAGTGCGGGCTGAACTGGAATATGATGATACAGAAACGGGAAATCTTCAGACAGTGCTTTGACGGGTTTGATTACGACAAGATTGCGTCATATGAAGAGGAGGATATTGAACGGATTCTGTCCTGTGAAGGAATGATTAAATCCCGCAGAAAGGTAGAGGCTGTTATCCATAATGCCAGGTGTTTCCAGAAGGTCAGGCAGGAATACGGCTCATTCAGCTCGTACATATGGGGCTTTTCCGGGGGAAAGACCATTCTCTACGCAGGCCATCAAAAGGGAAAAATCCCGGCCCAGAACGCCCTGTCCCAGCAGCTCAGCCAGGATTTGAGGAAACGCGGTTTCAAGTACCTGGGTCCGGTCACGGTTTACTCCCATCTCCAGGCCTGCGGGGTGATTAATGACCATGTGGAAGGATGTTTCCGGTATCATGATTTGATAGAGCATTACCCCACTGTGAAGAAGCGGGATAAGAAGTAGGATGTATCTATAATATTTGTCTGCAACATGGAGATGAAAGGGGTTCCAGGCTGTCCAGGGCTGGGAATCCCTTTTATCCGTATGGGCTGTTTTCTGCGGTCTCCGCCCGGAATTCCTCTGCTTTCTCCATACGACAGAAAAGCTTTAACTGAAATTAAGAATTACTAAAAGAACAAAGGCCCCATGTGTGCTACCATAGAATCATCAGAGATATCAGGGCGGTTGGGGAACCGGAAGCACCTGATGCAAGGAGGAGACTATTATGAAAATGAGATGGCGTGTGGCAGCGGTCATAGTATGTGTGGCGGCGTTGTCTTACTGTGCGGACAACAGGCCCGACCTGACGCTGGCTGAGAAACCGGTGATTTACCTGTACCCGGAACAGGCCCAGGAGGTCAGTGTCAGGCTGGACTATGATGGGAGGCTTACGGACACGATTCCGGCCTACGGGGATGGATGGAAGGTGACGGCCTGGCCGGATGGAAGACTGGTGGATCATAACGACGGGAAGGAATATCCCTATTTGTTCTGGGAAGGAGAAGACCGCACAGCGTATGACATGACGAAAGGGTTTGTGGTTTTGGGAAGCGGGACAGAGGCGTTTCTCAGGGAGAAGCTGGAGCATTTGGGGCTGAAGGAAAAGGAGTATGAAGCATTCATCGAATACTGGCTGCCCAGGATGGAGGGCAATCCTTATAACCTGATTACATTCCAGAAGGAAGCCTATGAGGAGACGGCCGGGCTTTTTATATCGCCAAAGCCGGACAGCATACTGAGGGTATTCATGGTATACATGCCGCTGGAGCAGCCTGTCCAGGCGGAGGAACCGGAGCTAGCCCCCTTTGAGCGCAGGGGCTTCACCGTGGTGGAGTGGGGAGGAAAGGAGATTTTGGCAGAATGAAAGTAACACCTGTTGTTTACTATAAGAAACCCGGATATCCCACCGGGGCTGACATGAAATCCCGTCCCGAACTGCTAAAAAAAGTGCCGCACAGATGGTCTGGGAACGGTGTGGTGCTGACGGCTCTGGGAATGTCCCTGGCATTGTGCGCATGCGCAGCCCGGGGAGATACGGAGCCGGGAGGTGTGAAACCTGGGAATACGGAACCGGGAGTTGGGGAGCCGGAAGATACAGGGGCAGGAGGTGCAGGTCAGGACTACCGGGGCAAAACAGAGGACGGAGAAGCTCATAAGGGGTTGGTGGCTCCTGTATTCATCCACGGGGAGGGGACAGGCGCCTATGGCTGTATAGCGGTGACCGCGCCATTTTTCCTGTCAGAGGAGGAGGCCTGGGAAATTATAAAATCCGAGGCGGAAAGCTACAAAGGGATTACATTTTCCCGGAACACCCCGCCTGTGCTTGAGGATGTAAAACTGCCGGAGAGCCGTCTGTTCAGCGGCAAAACAGAGAAAAAGCAGTCCCTCAGGGACGGTGATTTATGTCTGGACGGAGCGGACGCAGATAATAAGATAGCATTTGAATTCATCTCCCAAGATGATGTGTATGAATGGAGAAAGGAGAATGAGGAAGCCGCGGCCACCTTTACACTCTATGATACAAAGGGCACCGCAGAACAGCTGAGGGAGGAACTGGTTTCCTATGGACCTGACATAGCTCTGGGAATCTTTTATGACCCGTGTAATGATGTGGATATGGAAGGCGCGTATGACGCCATGGCAAAGGCAGAGGAACAGGGGATGACCTTTGACTGGGAAGGAGCCAAGCTGGAACAGGAGGCCATGGCAAGGGCAAAATCAGAGGAGGAGCTGCGCGCCCAGGTGCGCGATTTTCTGGATTGGCTGAAAGGACAGGGGGTAATCTGATGCATGTGACGCTTCACCTGACCAATGCCTGCAACCTGGCCTGCGGATACTGTTATGAGTGTCACCAGAAGGACTATATGACGGCGGAGACTGCCAAAAAGGCGGCTCTTCTGGCAGCCGGGAAAGGGCAGTCCTCCTGCGGCATCGTATTCTTCGGCGGGGAGCCCCTGCTGTGCAGGGATGTGATTTACCGCGCAACAGCTGCCTGCCGGGACATGGAAAACGCCCTGAATACCAGATTCCATTTTAAGATAACTACAAACGGAACGCTTTTAGACCGTGAATTTCTGGACTATTCCAGAAAAAACCGCATATTAATCGCGCTGTCCCATGATGGAACGAAAAGGGCCCATGACTTTTTCCGAAGGCATAAGGACGGAAGGGGCAGCTATGACGAACTGGAGTCCGTGACCGAAGAACTGCTGGCCGCCCACCCTTACGCGCCGGTTATGATGACGGTATGCCCGGAGACAGTTGGCGAGTATGCCAGAGGGATAAAGGAATTGTGGAATAAAGGTTTCCGGTATTTTATATGCAGCCTGAACTATGCAGGGGCATGGGACAAGGGATCCGTCAGCCAGCTGAAATCCCAGTACAGCGAACTTGCGGAATTTTACTATGAAATGACCTGCAGGGAGGAAAAATTCTATTTCAGCCCTTTTGAGGTCAAGATAGCCAGCTGGATTAAGGGGGATGCCTACTGCCATGAGCGCTGCGAGCTGGGCTTAAAGCAGATTTCCGTGGCTCCGGACGGCGTTCTCTATCCCTGTACGCAGTTTGCGGGCCACAGAGGCTATGCCATCGGCACTGTGGATGAGGGCATAGACCAGGCCAAAAGGCAGCGTCTGTATGCGCAGAGCCGGGGAGATAAACCTGAATGTAGCGGCTGCGCGGTAAAACAGCGCTGCAATTGCACCTGCGGGTGCCTGAATTATCAGGTGACAGGAAGCGTCCGACAGGTGGCGCCTATGCTGTGCACCCATGAGCGGTTAATCCTTCCCATTGCGGATAAGCTGGCTGCCCGGCTGTACAGGCAGAGAAACGGAATGTTCATCCAGAAACATTATAACGATATGTTTCCCTTGATTTCCCTGGTGGAGGACAAGACGGGAAAAGGAGGAAAAGAAAAATGAAGACGAGGACAGAGTACACATGTCCTTTGGAACTGACCCATGACATTACCAAGGGAAAATGGAAACCCATCATCCTGTGGCAGTTAGGCCAGGGGCCCCATTCCCTGGCCGGTTTAAAACGGGAGATAAAGGGAATCAGCCAGAAAATGCTCATAGAACAGTTAAGGGAGCTCTGTGATTACGGAATGGTGTCAAAGACATCCTATGAGGGATATCCTTTAAAGGTGGAATACGCGCTGACCAGCAGGGGGACTAAGATGCTGGAAGCAGTGGTTATCATGCAGGGAATCGGAATCGAGATGATGATGGAGGACGGAAAAGAAGAATTCCTGCGCAAAAAGGGATTGCTGGATTAAGGGGGTATCAGACACGCCTTACCCCATGGTTACAAAAAAGTGTGTAATTTACAGAGAGCATCTTTCATGTTAGAGTGTGGCTGAGGGAATGGGGACCGGCAGTATGCGCATTTCCAGAGGTAACAGGAAGAAATATGAAGGGAATATGAGAGGAGGCATTTTCATGAGGGATGCAGAAACAACCATAGGGAATCTGGCGGATAAACAGACCGTGGCCTTTATAGGAGCGGCGGATGAGGAGGGATTTCCCGTTGTCAAGGCCATGCTGGCGCCGCGGAAACGGGAGGGGATAAAGGTGTTCTATTTTACCACCAATACCTCATCCAGACATACAGCGCAGTACCGTGAGAATCCGAAGGCCTGTATCTATTTCTGCGACAGGCGCTTCTTCCGGGGGGCCATGTTAAAGGGAACCATGGAGATACTGGAGGACAGCGAAAGCAAGGAAATGATATGGCGTGAAGGAGATACCATGTATTATCCGGGAGGAGTCACGGACCCGGATTACTGTGTGATGCGTTTTACGGCTGTCTCAGGAAGGTTTTACAGCAATTTTCACTCAGAGGATTTTGAGGTGTAGGCAGAAAATACGTTGTGCCGCCGATACGTCATCCGTCATCTCTGGGGCGGTGTCCGTGACTTAAGAAAGGCCTGGTCTCTGTCAGCTTTTGCAGGGCAGAGGCCCTTTTTTGATCAAAAGGACCGGAGCCAGACGCAGCGGGCCGGCCGGTGAATGCAGATATGCCAATATGCAAAGGCTGCTTTTATCCCCTATTTTATCCGGTATTTTATCCGATATGGGATTACCATGTGATTTTCGCGTAATGCTTGCAGATGATTCCCAGGAAATGTTTGCAGGTGATTCACAGGTGATTTCCGGGTAATGTTCTTCTTGACAAAACTGGAA
>OAVH01001483.1_pt1 | contig 12466 bp, 13 predicted proteins | sample 1495281 | NCBI WGS metagenome assembly OAVH01 (sample SAMEA2580082, study PRJEB22360) | human gut metagenome | biome: human gut; feature: human-associated habitat; material: faeces | place: Denmark | collected 2008/2010
ACATGCTCTGTACCTAAAAAACGGAAGGGAACTCCGGTCTGCAACAGAATACAGACCGGAGGATTCCTTCCGTTATTATTTTTGCTTCAAAGAGTCTGCCCTTCTACAATGGTGATGGGAATTTTTATATCATGGGGAACTTCCTTTCCCGCAATCATATCAAGCAGCATGTCCGCAGCCGCATATCCCATCTGTTCCACATGATTGTCCACAGTCGTAAACTTGGGTGTAAAATTCTGATAAAGCCCAACCTTATCATATCCCATAATACCGTAATCATTTGGAACAAGATAACCATTCTGACCGAACGCATTTATCAAATTCCCCGCAAAGGTATCTCCGGAGCAGAAAAAGGCAGGCCTGGACATGGCTTTCGTACGCATATAATCAAGGGCCTGTGCCAGATAGTCCCTGCCATATATAACCGTATAACGGCAGCCGCTTTTACCTGCCGCATCCACAAAGCCCCTTCTGCGATACTCATGGCCGATATTCGGAATTCCGTCCGCATCATACAGGGGAGGGACGACAAAGACCAGCTCCTTATACCCTTTTCCCAGGATATACTCCACGCCTTTACGGGTTGCCTCGTATTCATCTACACCTACAGTATGACTGTTTTTAAAGGCCTTGTATCCCAGAATGACATAAGGAATTCCCAGATGGTTCAGCATATTTTCAAATTCCTCATCTTTGTTGATACAGTTGAGAATCAGGCCGTCCGCATGATATCCCACCATGGCCCGTATCAGCTTTTTTTCTTCCTCCTTATCGTCCTCATGAAGGGAAATGTTCAGCATATAGGAGGATTCCTTTGTCCTTTTTTCAATAGCGTCGATCATTTTGGGGAAATATTGATTCCTCAGATCCACTACAATGGCGCCTATCATCCTGCTTTTCCCCATTACCAGGCTGCGCGCCATCAGATCGGGCTGATATCCCAGCTCCTTCGCCGTATCCAGGATCCTCTGTCTCGTTTCCTCACGAATGCTTCCTGTTCCGTAAAGCGCCCTTGTTATGGTCGCCCTCGATACTCCGCAAATTCTTGCCAGATCCTTGGTCGTTACCCCCATAGCTGCCTCCTCATTCTGAATAGTGGTACTTATCAGTACCACTTTATTTTTCCTGTTTCAGTACGCTGTACACGTGTACCTTAACTATAATTATTATCATTCAGGGGAAATTGTCAATGGGGTTTTCAAAAAAGAAGAAGCAATGCGGGATACGGCAACAGTCCAGGTCCCATTTGCCCCGGCCGGTTATCTGTATTACTATAATTCCATATCGTACAGACACCATCACTTTTTATTTATCGCCGGAGACAGAATATGTTTTATCTAATCAGACATGGTTCCACCGATTACTCACAGAGGAATACCAAAATCTATCAGGGCTTTGGCGTAAACCTTTCCCCTCTTTCCATGTAAGGAGCGGAGGAAATCAGGAAAACAGCAAAGGACAGCCGTCTTGCATGCACAAGCCCTATTCTCTCCTCGCCTTATACAAGGGCGCTGCAGACCGCTGCAGATTTCTCATCCCGGCGCTTTTTAACGCTACTTCAGTTCCATCCGCACTTCCAGTTCATTCCCCCTGCAGCTTACCGTTGCCAGGCTTCCGCAGATCAGCGGCATCTGCGGAGGCAGGGGTCCCAGATCCACATCCATAATCACCGGCACCTGATAACCCTTCAGGAGATCATACACCGCATGGTATTGATCCAGGCCCATCATTTCCTGTCCGAAGACCAGAGGGCGGCCGATGAGAAAGCCCTTTACATGGGAGAACCAGCCGGTGTGCTGCATCTGCCAGATGGCACGTCGTATGGCAAATACATTCAAATCGCAGGACTCCAGGAACCATATGATACCATCTTCCTGATATTTCCGGGTAAAGTCCGCCACCCTGTCGTAACGCGTTCCCAACAGATTTACCAGGCAGTCCATACAGCCGCCCAGCAGGCGTCCTGAAAATTCGCTGTCAGCATCTGGGAATCTGCGCAGTATGCGCTCCTCCGTTACCTGGTAGGGGACAAGGGGATTTTCTTCACATTTTCCCGCTTCCTTTTCCCATTTATCATACCCCTTCATCACCAGCTTTTTCCCCTGCAGCAGTTCCAGTGCGTCCTGAATGGATTCATGCCAGGGCTCCATGCCGAAAGCGCCTGCGCAGGGTCCGTAAATGGAAGCCGTATCACACAGTGTCGTCAGCAGGAAGGTAAGGTTCGTATTATCCGAATAGCCCATATACCACTTGGGGGAAGCCTCACTGATTCCTTTAAAATCCACATAATCCAGCGTCTCACACATCAATTCCCCGCCGCCGCAGGAGATCAGCACATCCGCCTTTTCAGTAAGCAGATACTCATTCAGTTCTTTGCCGCATTTTTCCGGCGTGTTGCTGATGCCGACGCCTTCCTGTGCGTAGCAGTTCGGCCCCAAATCCAGGCGGTAGCCCATTTCCCTAAACCGCTGCTGGGCATGTATAAATGCGGTTTTATATGGTTCCGACGCACAGCCGAAGGACGGCGCCACAAAACCGATGGTTCCCCCATCCGGTAAAAATAATGGATATCTCATATCGTTTTTTCCTCCCGTTTTCCTTTATCTATCAGCATCTGGACCGGCCATCCGGTAACTTCCATCTTCCTTCTCCGGATCTTTACAGCCGCCGTAATAGGAAAGCTCCGGGAAAACCCATTTCCCGGAGCTTCTGTTCGATTACATTATCAGCAGATTCTTGTTCCTTCCGGCACAATATCATCCACAAAGATCACCTGGCAGCCGCAGGCATTGTTCGTGGCCGCCAGCAGCATTCCTTCGCTGGTGACACCTGAAAATCTGGCAGGCTTCAGATTCGCAATGACGATAATCTTCTTTCCTATCATTTCTTCCGGCGTATAATAGCTCTTAATGCTGGATACAATCACACGTTCCTTCAGGCCGTCAAACAGCGTCAGCTTATAACAGCTGTGTGACTTTCTGATTTCCGTACATTTCAGCACCTTACATACGCGCATGTCCATGCGTGAAAATTCTTCAATATCAATTTCCTCACGGATCGGCTCCACCGGATCGGGATCTCCCAGCGGTACCTGCTTCTTCTCCGTTTCTTCCGGCGCAGGCTCTTCTTTTATCAGAGACTGTTTTTCTTCTTCCGTCATGGGTATGGAGAAATCCAGAAGGCTCACATATTTCTCAGGCTCAATGGCGTAAAGGAACAGATAAAGTCTGGGGCCTTTCTCCTTATCGATGAGAAGGCGGTATACATTTTTAAAGAACTGTCCCTGGATTTTCTTCAGTTCCTTGGGATCCTGCAGTTCTCCCATCACCTTTTTAGGGATGGCATACAGCTCCTGGTTCAGTTCATCCAGATCGTAGCCGCCGTTCTTAATATAGTCATGAAGAAGGGCGATTTCCTTCTTTTCCTCTTCATTCAGGGTCTCATAAACCTCCCAGTTCCTGTAAGGCCTGAGGCGGTTCACGTTTTCAGGGGAGCACTGCTCCAGCCAGTATTTCGCCCTGTCCAGCCTGTCCTTAAACTGTTCATAGGTAAAGGGCTGGCCGATTTTGCCGAATACAGTCTCCAGCATGGGAACGTTGAAATCCACGACGGATCCCAGCTGGACAAGGAGGCTCATGGGCACGGTTTCGATCTTACGGTAAACCGGCTTTCCATCCTCTTCCCCCGTTTCCAGCAGGCAGTTTGCCATAACGGTATTGAGGAATTCATCCCCCTTCCCTTCCATAAAGTCATTGTACTGCTTATCAAATTCAAAATACTGGCGCAGGATGCCGTCATCAAAGCAGAAATCAAAGGCCTTGGTAGGCTCGGACTTGGCGTACAGCCAAAGAATCATTTCCGGCTGGTACAGCTTCAGCAGGGTATCCGGCGTGAGGTTCAGGCCTGATGAGCCTGACATTTTGCCGGTTGCCCCCTTGATTCCGATAAATTCATAGCCCTGGAAAATAGGAGCTTCAAAATCAAATATTTTCTTCGCGATTACGCGGCTGGTATCATAGCTGCCACCCGGGCTGGCATGATCCTTTCCGCCCGGCTCAAAATCCACGCCCTCATACATCCAGCGCATGGGCCAGTCGATTTTCCAGGCCAGCTTGCAGTTAAAGTCCTTCGTAAAGTCAAAGGTTCCCTTATGTCCGCAGGCGCATTCATATTCCGCCACGGTACAGTCATCGGAAAGAGAGAGGATTTTCGTGGTATCCCTGCCGCAGTGAGGGCAGTAGATGCTCACAGGATAGTAATTCTCACGCTCTCCTTCCTGGGCGCTCTGGGTACGGAAGCTGTCCAGGATGTCAAAAATCTCTCCACGCTTCTTCAACGCATGAATCACATACTGGGCATATTTTCCGGAACGGTTCATCTCGGCCTGGTAACGGTAATCCATATGGATGCCGAAGCGTTCCATTGCCTCCTCGAACTCATTTTCAAAATGCTTTGCGTAGTTGGGGCAGCCGTCATCATAGGGATTGGGCACGTCCACATAAGGATAGCCGATATACTCATCCCAGGGCTTCTCTCCCTCCGGTCTGGCAATCTTGGCCACGTTTACCGGGATTTTGCGGAGCCTGTCGAATTCATCCCAGGAAAAAAGAAGCCTCGCTTTCTTTCCCTGGCGTCTTAATGCCTTTACCACAAAATAGCTTGTCGCAATATCTCTGAAATTCCCAATGTGAATGGAGCCGGACGGACTGATTCCGGCGGCGCATACATATTCTTCCTTATCAGGGCGGCGCCTGATAATTTCCTGTGCAATTCGGTCTGACCAATGCATAACTTTTCTGTACCTCTCCGATTTTCTTATTTTTTCTGTCAGGCCGCGCCCCGTACCCAAAGCTGACTGTGGATAGGGGCGGCAACCGGCTGGATAGCCAAACGGTTGCCAAAAGCGGCCTTAAACGCAGGATTTACTGAGATTTAATGTATCATTTTCTTGTTGGGTTGTCAATTCATAACTGTCTGGCGGATTCCCTGATGTGTGTCTGACAGATTCCCTGGCAACAGGTTCCATCCTCCTGCCAGTTCAGCCTGCGGCTGTCCTGTAAACCACAACCGCCTATTTTCCTTTGGTCAGCCAGACGATCGGCTCGCATCCGGTTACCAGCCTTCCCTCCCGGACAAAGCCTTCCTCTCTGTCCTGAAGCTCCTGGATCAGCAGGCCGCGCAGCGCCTCCACCCTTTCCTTTGCCGTCTCGCTGCCGATGAGATTATGCAGCTCATCCGGGTCCTCCGCAATCCGGAAATACTGCTCTTCTCCGGTCTGGGAGTACCAGATGTATTTTTCGTCCCTGGTGATGATCCAGTGGCTGGACGCTTCGCCAAGCGTATGCTCTCCATGCAGGTATTCCCTCACTTCAGGGGTCCCGCTTTCCTTCAGCGCCGTATTCCAAAGGCTGATTCCCTCCACGCTGTCGGGGATTTGTACGCCTGCCGCCTCCAGCACCGTTGGCATCACATCCCGAAGCTCCACCACATCCGTCTTCACACTGCCGGGTTTTTCCGGCCGGAAGCCGCCGCCGGAAACAAGGAAGGGCACACGGCTGCTGCCCTGATAAGCACGGCTCTTGCGGAACAGATGATGATCCCCCAAAAGCTCGCCGTGGTCGGAGACAAAAAGGATGATTGTATCGTCATACAGCTTATTTTCCACAAGCGCCTGGATCAGCCGCCCGATCTGATGATCCAGATGGGTGATGCAGGCATAATAGCCAATCTGCATTTCCCGTACAAGCTCCGGATCCAGGGGGCCGGTATCCGAATCAAAAATCCTGCCCCTGGCGCGAAGCGCCTCTTCGTCACACCAGTCTCCCACCACCGGAGGCGTCAGCTCTTTGTTCCTGTACATATCAAAATAGCACTGGGGCGCATCAAACGGCGGATGGGGCCTTAAATAAGAGGTGAAAAGGAAAAACGGCATATCCGGATCCCTGCGGCGCAGGAAATCGATGGAGCGGTCCGTCACCCAGTTGGTGGGGTGGTATTTCTCCTCATAAATCCAGGGTCTTGCCACCCAGGAATTGCATTCCAGGCCGGTGTCGGTCACATCACAGTCAATGCCCTTCTCCTGCTTGAGCCAATGGAAATAATCATCCGCCTGCTTCTGGTTCTCCCGGTAAGGGATTTCCGGATCCCTGTAATAATGAAGATAACCGTCGTGCAGCTCTACGTGGCAGAAGCCCAAATAATTTCTCAGGGGATCCACATGCATTTTCCCCACACACTGTGTATAATAACCGGCCTTCGTCAGTTCTCCCGCCATAGTGTGCGGATACTCCCAGCGGATGCCGTCCGCATAGCCCACTCTTCTGTGGGATTCCTGCGTCAGTCCCGTATGCAGCGCCGCCCTGGCAGGCACACAGGAGGGGCAGGCCGAATAGGCATTTTCAAACCGTACCCCTTTGGACGCCAGTGTGTCCAGATAAGGGGTCTTCACATCCGGGTGCCCCGCACAGCCCATACAGTCTCCCCGCAGCTGATCCGTCATCAGCAGCACAATATTCTTTCTTTTTTGTTCCCTTCCCATCCTCTTTTTTACTCCTTTCCCTTCTCAGGCTTCCTCTTTGCGTCCGCCTTTTCCTGAAAACGCTGCGCCTGAATCAGAACCCGTTCATGCTCTCCGGTTCCAATCAGGCCGGTTTCATCGTACGCCTCCACATGAAACGTCAGTTTTCTTCCCTCCACCTGGGTTAAGCAGCTTTTACACCACACCTTCATGCCCACCGGCGTCGCCGCCACATGCCTGACGGACAGCGAAATTCCCACCGTGTCCTCTCCTTCTCCAAGCAGCCCGGCGGCACTTTTCCAACAGGCCTTTTCCATAAGCGCGCACATCACCGGCGTGGCCAGCACCCGCAGTCCCCCGCTTCCCGCAGCAAGCGCCGTATCGTCCATGGTTACCACCAGCTCCTGATACCCTTCTGTTCCTGCTTCCAGCATCCTCGTCCCTCTTTTCTTTCCTTTTTGTAACGGTTCTCTTCCTTCACATTTTCCCATTACCTGTCCTATCTACTACTTTATCGTACTTCTGTCAAAATGCCAACCCCCACCCGTCCGTTTTCCTGGCACAATCGATCCGGTTACCGCCCCCTATGCACGCATTTTTTTATACGGCATATATTAAACTGGAATGATACGTCGGGGCCTGTCAGCAGTCCGCCTGAGAACGTATTTGAAAATTGTTTTCTAACGGCGGTACACTGCGTTTTGCAGCTTTTTTTGCGAAAGCTCCGATCAACTCAAAAACGCTGCTGCCGTGCACATTATGGAAGGAATGGATTTTCAAATGCGCTCCGGCCCCGGCGGAATGAAGGAGGCAACGAATGACAGACCTTTTTTCTCTGACCCGACTGGAACCCGGGTATTCTGCCAGAATCAGCGGTCTTAACGCCTGTGGGGAAATGCGCAGACGTCTTCAGGATATCGGTTTTATTCCGGGAACAGCGGTGACCTGTCTCCAGAGAAGCCCTCTGGGCGATCCCACCGCCTACCGGATACGCGGCACAGTCATTGCCCTGCGCAGGGAAGATGCAAAGAATATCCTTCTGGCAAAGGAGGCGTCTCATGAAAAGTAAAGCGGCAGCACTGACCCTGCAGCAGACCTGTCTTTCTCCTGCGCAGGAAAAAACGCAGCAAAAGGTCATCGCCCTGGCGGGAAATCCCAATGTGGGAAAAAGCACTATTTTCAACGCCCTTACCGGCATGAAGCAGCATACGGGCAACTGGCCGGGCAAAACCGTGGTCAATGCCCGGGGGACCTGCACCTTTCATGATAATACTTATACCCTGGTGGACATCCCGGGCTGTTATTCCCTCATGGCACACTCCGCAGAAGAGGAGGTAGCGCGGGATTTCATATGTTTCGGGGAGCCGGACGCCGTGATTGTTGTCTGCGATGCCACCTGCCTGGAACGGAACCTGAATCTGGTGCTGCAGATTATGGAAGCCGGCAGGCCCGTCCTTCTGTGCGTCAACCTGCTGGACGAAGCCCGTAAAAAGAAAATCCGGCTGGATCTTTCCCTGCTTTCCTTCCGTCTACGGCTTCCCGTTGCCGGCACTACGGCCCGAAGCAGCAGGGGACTTGATGAGCTTCTGGATGAACTGGAGCAGATGCTCTTTTCCTCGCCCCTTTCCGGCCGTTCCAGCGCCCTGCCTGAAGCGTCCACTCCACGGGTAGTCTATCCGGAATACATTGAGGAAGCCTTATCCCTCCTCGTCCCACGGCTGAAAAGGATCTGCAGCGCTTCCGGAAAAAAGCTCCCCTCCGCCCGTTTTATAGGCGCCCGTCTGCTGGACGCCAACGAAAGCCTGCAGGCTTCGCTGAAAAATTATCTGGGCTTTGATCCGGCTGCCATTCCGGAAATTTCAGGCACGCTGGAGGAGATACGCCAGATGCTTGAGGATCGTGGCATCAGCAGGGAGCAGCTCCATGATGATCTGGCTTCCGCCTTTGTCCGGACGGCAGAACGGGTCTGCAAGGGCGTTGTATTCTACCCGGATGAGGACTGTGATAAAAAAGACCGGAAGCTGGATCGCATATTCACCAGCAGGCTTACAGGCTTCCCCATCATGCTGCTTGGGCTGCTTGGGATTTTCTGGCTTACCATAACCGGGGCGAATTATCCCTCCGCCCTGTTGTCACGGCTGCTGTTCGGGCTGGAGGACCGGCTGGCCCTGCTCTTTTCCCTGGCGGGCGTTCCTGCAGTGCTGACGGATGTGCTGCTTCACGGTGTTTACCGTGTTATGGCCTGGGTCATTTCCGTCATGCTGCCGCCCATGGCTATTTTTTTCCCGCTTTTTACATTATTGGAGGATTTCGGTTACCTTCCCAGAGTGGCTTTTAACCTGGATCGGTGCTTCCAAAGCTGCTCTGCCTGCGGGAAACAGGCGCTTACCATGTGCATGGGGTTTGAATATCTGCAAACAAAAACAGGAGGGAAAAACCTCCTGTTTTACATTATCCACTAAATTTTAGTTTAATGCGGAAGGAATTTAAGCCGATTTTTTTTCGGCGTTGTACATCACCCCAGTACCATCACCCGCCGGAGCTCCGTCCGTATCCCGCTCTGAGCCAGCATCTGCCCAAAATTGGATGCCTCCGCCCAGGTATAAGACAGGCCGGCTATATTGGCCCACAGGCTCCCGTCCGGCTCCTGAACTGCGCCGTCAAACCGAGTAAGGTTCCAGCGCTCAACCACTGCGCAGAGCTTGTTTACATAATCCTTTGAAGTTGCGTAACTTCCATCTTTTAAAATCTGGAATGCTCTCCGGTAATCCCTGCAGCCTACTACGCCAGCATACCGCAGGTCACTTCCCGCCCTGGCCCCGGCCAAATAAGCGGAATGGTCAGCCAAGTATCCCGCCACCGATGGATAAGCCCGGAAGGCCGCCGTCACGGTGTAGTAGCTGCCGTCTGCCCGCTGCTCCGCGGTATCCTTAATGTAGGTCCGGCCGTCCCAGGCTGACGCCCATGTATTGCCGGACAACTCCGCCTTCATCCCGCCCAAGTTCAGCGCCTGCAGAGCCAGTTCCGACTTGCCGTAACCTGACTCCAGGATGCTTTGCGCCGCTGTCACGCTTGCCAGGATACCGGATGCCTGCATGTCGGCCGCCGCAAGCTGTCCGATGTACTCCACAAACTCTTCACGGCTCATTGCCGCGAGCCTGGCCGCATCCGCCGTGGTCTCTGCAGCCTGTCCAGTTATGCCAGCCACAATAGCCGCTGCCATCCTATCGGCATTATATAACGAGACATCTTCCGGGTCATCGACGAAGCAACACTCGACCAGAAGAGCCGGCGCCTTGGTATGTTTAAGCACATACAGGTTCGGACGCTCTTTGACGCCGCGATTGCGGTATCCCAGCGCCGCTATGCTATCAGCAATCTGCTGTGCCCAGGGAACAGCCCGCGAAGCGTTGTCATACACCAAGACTTCCGTTCCTGTTGTCTTCCCATCAGCAGCAACTTGCGCCCCGGTGTTGAAATGTATGGACACATCCAAATCAACAGTGTATGTATTGCAGGCAGCCACAATGCGTCTAAGCACATCCTCCTTGCCGGTGCCGTTGTTGCAGGTGCAGTCATGCACTGTATGCCCCATAGCGGCCAATTGTGCTACTACCCTATCTTTAACCGCCCGGGCTTCTGTAGACTCCCGGATGAGGCCCACAGCACCGCAGGCGTTCATTCCATCCGGGTTATGCCCGGCGTGAACATTAATTCTCATAGTCTCACCTCAATCAAAAAAGGAAGGGGGATTACTCCCCCTCCGGTTCCGGCAGCTCGGGCAGGCCCGCTACCGATGTTGCCAATGACAGGATGCCGGCCAACACCGATGCGCTTACTACCACCTGCCAATCTACGGCAGATAATACGGCCGCCGCCCCCACGGATGCCACGAAGGTCTGTGCCGCGGTCTTAACCGCTCTCACTCCTGCTCTCTTAGCCCATTCTTTCCAGTTTCTGTTTTTCATATTCTTCTCCTTTTTATTTGATAAACTGCGCAATCATAAAAATAAGCCCAGTAGCCAACGCACCGGCTACAACGCTTACTATTGTTGTAAATGCAGTTTTTTTCGCAGAGTTCCATCGTTCCGCCGGCTCTGCTTTTAATTTTTCAATATCCTCTGACTGCCTTGCCTGCACCTCAATCATATTTTTCATATTTAAGGCAAGCTCCTTCACAGAAAGAACAAGTTCCTGTATTACCTTGCTTTGTTCTTCCTGTTCTTTTACTCGGTGTTTAAGAGAGCCAATTTCATGTTCGTGTCCTTCAAGCTTTACTGCAATTTCTTCGTCTGTCATAAGCACCTCCATGTATAATTCGGCTTTTCCTCGTCAAAGAGCAAGAACCGCAGATAATCATCTAATATAATGCCTGCAGCCGCCAGTAAGCTCCATAGCACTGTAAACGGCAAACATATCTGCCCCAGGATGTTAAAGGGCAGCCCTGAGTAATCCCAGACCTGCCAGCCAAGCCAAATATTAATAACGCAGCCCGCTGCAAACTCCACGGCAGTGATAATTAGTGCGCCTATGATGCATTGCTGCCATATCGGCATATCCCAGGGGATAACCTCGTTGATAAGCCCAATCAGCCAAAAGCAGAGGCCGCCAACCAAAAACATAGTCCAATGGCTCCGCCCGCGGAATACAAGCTCACAGAGCACATACAACAGGCCGCCAATAACCCACAGCACCAGCGGCCTTACCACCCTCATATTGCCTGAGCCGCCATCATAACCTTAAGCGGCTCACTCTGGTACGCCTCCGGCAACTCCATGCCATATACAACAGCGGCTAAATCCTCTTTCGTTTCCAGACTTCGGATGTAGATACACAAATCCTTACAATATGTAACATGCCAAGCAACAATATTTTCTGCAGCGGTAATAATGCGTGCCATGTCTGCGTTAGAATAAAATTTGCAATGTTCTTCCTCGTTGCTGTTGTGCCACGGAATTTCTTCCTCCCCTGCAGCTACCCTGCTCTGTAATCCCATAAGCATAATCTTATCGTCCACGGATAACGTAAAATGTTCCACCGTGCCGCCAGTCAGCGTGACATTTATGCCGTTCTGGATTGTGGCTTGCTGCAGTGCATTCATTTCCTGTACCTTTGCCTCCCGCAGTTCCTCCAGGGAAGGTTCCGGCGCCGGTTCCGGTTCGGGAGCCGGTTCAGGTGGCGTCCATACGCTGCCGTCATTGGACAGCTGATAGCCGTTGTACTCCGCGGTCACTTCATCGTTGCGGTATATGGTTGTGTATCCCAGGTAATCTTCCCCTCCGATATCCAGTTCACCCTCCGGATCCAGATACAGGCGGAAGCCGCTCTTATCCACAATTACGCTCCCGGGGAATTCCAGGGTAACAATATTCCCTGAAGGGATTACTTTACAGGATATTAGGTTTTGAGAATCCAAAAATTTAAGGTACGCCATAGATGCATACCTCCTTTCTTTTTACGATATTAAGTTTATAGTCATACAAATTTACTTCGATTAAATCAGAATTTAGCGGGCCTTCCGGCCGTAAAGGCAGGCATTACGGAGCTAACCTTTTCAGGGGGAAATACCACTCTTACTCATAATGCCGGCTTCCCGGATGCAAACTATGCTGTTATGTTTATTTGTGATAATGTACGCATGTTCCCGCGAATGAGCACAAATCTTGATGGTAATAAAACAACGCTTTCTGCAAGCGCCGTAAATGGTTCCGGCGCAATTTCGCACCTCGAGGGGAAATACCGGGTCATGTGGATTGTTGCCCGGAGCTCATAACGCGTGCTTAAACACCTATGAGCATAATGTAAGTATAGGTATTGGTAACTACCATTGACCTGTTTACCACAAGGGATGCAGCACTGTTGATATATTGCTTCGTATCAAATTTGGCTATATAGCAATTATTATATTTTGTATAGGAAGCAACCGGCACTGTTGCACCATTTATCTGT
>OAVH01001513.1_pt1 | contig 12274 bp, 9 predicted proteins | sample 1495281 | NCBI WGS metagenome assembly OAVH01 (sample SAMEA2580082, study PRJEB22360) | human gut metagenome | biome: human gut; feature: human-associated habitat; material: faeces | place: Denmark | collected 2008/2010
TATATAAAGAGAAAGAAAATATTTAAGATTTATTAAATGAAGAAATAGCTGCAATCTACGGCAATAGGAAACGTTTCGTACCTTATGAATCACAACTTTTCAACAGTTGCGCATAGATTGGATTCTGCTCCAACAATTGTCGGACTCCGATTATAAACATCTGCTTGCGTGCTCTGGTCAAAGCCACATTCAGCTTACGGTCTATCCGTATTCCGTTCTCCTCTGTCAGATTGGCAAGAAATCTCAGCTGAGACAACCTGTTCACACAGAAAGAGTAAATGATGACATCGCGTTCACTTCCCTGAAAACGCTCCACCGTATCTACCAGGATTTCATTCAAGGCTGGAATTCCCAAAGCTTCTATTTCTTTCTTTATCAAAGCTATCTGACTACGATAAGGGGTTATTACTCCCAAAGTAGAAGCTGCGCTGAAGCATCCCTCGGCAAATGTATACTGCCGATAGACAGCAGCAGCCAATCCGGCTACGATTTTTGCTTCCGAACGGTTCATCTTTGCCGACTGCATAGGCGGTTCGGGAACGGACGGAAGAAAAGCTACCCGCCGGGTCAGCAAAGCGGCAAATTCATCAGCAGAAAGTTCAGGAGACAGTTTAAGAACCCCTGTCTGATGTTCCAATCCTACCGGCTGTAACAACCCGCCATAGAAAGCACGGTTCGGAAAAGCTGCAACTTCTACATTCATACGTCCCTGACGACAAAGCATATCAAAAGAATTGAAAGCTGAAAACCGGGAGTTGAAAGCAGAGGTTTGCCGACCGTCAACCGCCTGTTGCCCAATGGCATTCCGATAAAGACGTTCAAAAAGAGAATCTTTCAAGTTATGCAAACCGATGCCCCGCAAACCTTCATCCTGAATTTCCGATTGCTCCGATGACTGGAGTACAACAGCCGGCAATTGTTTATGGTCACCTATCAGGACAAATTTCCCTATAGCATTCCCGCCGGTAACACCGCGCATGCAAAGCAATCCCAACAGTTGCGGCTCCAATATCTGGGTAGCCTCATCTATCAAGGCCACATCAAAAGTCTTCAAACGGAACAATTCGGTCTTGGCAGACAGTGTAGCAACCGTTCCCACAAAAATTCGGCAACGCGCCATACGCTCCTGCACCTCCCGGCGTGTAGAGCAAGACTCCAACACGTTTTCTATCAAATGCGGACGATACACGCCGTCACAGGAAAGTTCACTGCCGATACGTATGAAGTCGACCTCCGGTGTAATGGCTGTCAACATCTTACATATCTCGTCCACTGCCCGGTTAGTATATGAAAGCAAAAGTATTTCTTTCCCTTCCCTATAAAAAGCCTCTACCATGCTGCGCAGAGCGCGAGAGGTCTTACCGGTTCCCGGCGGACCTACCAGCAAGAAATAGTCTTTAGCAGCTTGCGCCTTCCAAGTAATGCCAGCCGATATAGCTCCGTTAAGGGCAGTATCAAATTCCGGTTTACGTTGATTCAGCAACAAATCCCGACGGTCTTTCGTTGCAGACAAAAAGGCCGACAATCCCCAGTACATGCAGCGAAAAGAGGTATCCATATAATCATGTTCTATTGCATAGCGGCTTTCCATTGGCAAGACCCTGGCGTTCTGTTGTGCCGCACGGAGTCTGATACGGATATTGCAATCGGAAATTTCCTCGATGTTCCCCTTAAACACCATTTTATTGGTAACGTTATCTTCACTGACATTCCGCTCATACAGAACAATGGCATCTCCTTGCCGGAAATTGGGCAAAGTATCAATATCCGTATGTGTACGCTCCAGCAATAAATAAGGTTTATGAATATCCGCCGCACAATTTTGCCGTATCGCCAAATCATATAAAATCTCTCCATTCTCGCTTTTCTCCTCTAAAGTAGCAAGCCATAAAGCAGATGCGCCGGTGCGTCCTTCATACTCCACATCACCGGATTTTGAAGTATAGAGTTCTTTTGTTATAAAATTGTACAACGCATAGAAATACGACTGTTCCAATGGAGACAACGCATGAATCTTCTGTGTCACCGCATCGATGGAAGGATACAGATAACGTTTCCACAATGTATTATCCAGTTGCCGCTCATTCAGAGTTCCCGGAGCAATATCGCGCAAACGCTCTGCCGTATATTGCAGACTATTGCGCAACTGGATGCCGTATTCATTCGCTACAATACGGTTCCGGACATCCATTACCCGGCGCAGCATTGCCCACGAAGGACGTGCCGGATAGAGCAACGGATAGCGTGTATAGAGCAAATACGGCTTCACCCGATGATGTTCTTTCCCCATGGCATACTCCAATACCGCCTGATACAGCAGCATCTGTACCCTATTGTTCTCTTTAGGTTCTACCTTGCCCCGGATAGCATATTCATCCGCCTTACCCGATTTCATTTCGATGAAAGACGACATGTCACGCTGCATATAATCCAAACGTCCCTGCAAACCTAACGCCTCACATATATAAGACGGTTCCAGCACGGCATCCGTTTTGTCCAGTTCATACCCCGAAGCCCGGAAAGTATCTGTAACAGTTTGCCGGATATTATCAAAATGCCGTTTACAGTCGGCAAAGAATTCACGTTCTTTCTCCCGGTCGCGCAAATCTGCGCAGGCAGCCAGTTCAATGGGATATGAGCGGAACGCTTTCTTCATACATTCCAGATAGTCAGGTTCACTTTCCGCATGAATCCATTCGTCCAAAAAAAGGTTGGCTATATTACCCAACAAAAGAGGACGGGTATTATCGGGCATCTGCAACCTTGCCAGCATATAGTTTGCCGGGTGATGACCATATTCCCTGAAACATTCTGCCAATGAACTGATATCAAGCAGATAATCCGGTTCTAAAATAATGAAAGAGGGTGTAAGCACACCTGCCTCATCTACTGCCACATCCAGCAGATTAATCTGGGCATGCCGCCACAACAAACCACAAGTCTCAGCAAATTCATCATTGATTTGAGGCACATTATAACGTACCCGCAACGGTTCGTCCGCCACGCTATCCACAGGCAGTACATACAGATAATCCGTATCGGCATACTGAAAATTGACGCGCATACGCCGTACACGCTCCTTTGCCGGGGGAGCTGCAATGTACGTGGCATCAGCCTGCGGAAAGAGACGATACAGGTCTGCCGGAATATTTTCACCGGTTATGCGTTTCACAAAGAAAGATACTGTCTTGGCATCACGCAGCAGTTTTTCGCGTGAAGGCTCTGCCTGGCGATTAAGGACGGCATTAGAGGCAAGCCGGAAAGTATGCAGACGATTTTGCTCTGCAACGGTCAGCCCCAGCTTGGAAGATACAAAATTGATACGGGCGGCAAGGTCGGTCATTTGCAGACTGCTATCCGTCATTTGCGTACGGCATAAATGCTCAAGCAGTTCCCGCAATTGACGGTAAGCGGTTCCCAAAGAAGAGTCATCTGCACGACAGACTTCCCGCAGTAAATAAAAATATTCCTCTATTTCAGCATTCATCTCTCTCCGGTCTCTATAATCTCCTCGGTTTCATCCGCTTTCTTGTCCTTAATCATCAGGATACTCATTTCATAAAGAAGATAGAGCGGAACGGCAACGACGGTCAGTGTAAACGGGTCGCCAGTGGGAGTTATGACAGCGGCAACAATAACAATGATCACCACTGCATGGCGACGATACTTCCGCAGGAATGTCTTATGCACCAACCCCAGCAACGAAAGCAACCACGTTACCAACGGAAGTTCAAAAGCAAGTCCCATGCAGAGTACCAGCATCATAAAATTGTCGATGTACGAATTGAGAGAAATCTGGTTCTCTATCGTTGCGCTAAGCTGGTAAGTGGATAGAAAACGTAAGGTCAGCGGATATACCATAAAGTAACCCAGCAACACTCCTACAAAAAACATCACCGTACCCAGACCGAGCGCTTTCCGTACCCCTTTGCGCTCGTTGGGATAGAGTGCGGGACTGACAAACCGCCATATCTCGAAGAATACATATGGCGCAGCCGTCACCACCGACATCCAAAATGCTGTAGATATATGGATGAAAAACGGTGCGGCCAGATTAATATTTATCAATTTTATCTGGAACTCCTGCGTAAAGAATTCGTCATGCAAGTCAAATACTTCACCGATATAACGCAGCAAATCATAAAAGATGAAATCATTATGGCAAGGAGCCAGCACTACATTATCAAACAGATAAGGCATCGCAATGAAATAACCCACAGCCAACACAAACCATACACCAAGAATGCGGAACAGCACCCGGCGCAGTTCGTCCAAATGATCCCAGAAGGTTAACTCTTTATCTGCCATAAACATAAACAGCGATAGAGTGACAAGGCGGTAAAACAACAAGGTAACGGGACGACAACAACCGCTTCATCACCTTATTACTTATTATCTACAGGTTTGTCCACCTCTTCCTTTGCTTTATTGATTTCGTCTTTAGCCTCGTTTACCCCTTCTTTGAAACTCTTTACGCCTTTTCCCAAACCGCGCATCAGTTCAGGAATTTTCTTACCGCCAAACAGCAGCAAGATAACCAATGCGATGATAATCCATTCGGAACCGCTGGGCAAGAAACCTAATAAAAGTAAGTTTGTCATAATCATATCGGATTAAATTTGATTGCAAAGATAAGAAGATTTATGAAGTACGAAGCACGAAATACAAAGTATAAAGTATAAAATATGAAGTATAATCCATACTTTACGCCTTGTCATCTTCTCAATCCTGATAATACACCCTCTTCACACGTGTCGAAACACTTGTAAGCACTTCGTAGGGAATTGTCCCGAGCACATCGGAGAGGACGGTTATAGGAAGATGATCTCCGAAAATCTCAACGCTGTCGCCTTCTTTGCAATCAATGTCAGTAACATCAATCATACAAACATCCATACAGATATTGCCCACATAAGGAGCACGCTGTCCGTTCACCAGGCAATAGGCGTGTCCATTGCCCAAGTGACGGTTCAACCCGTCGGCATAGCCGATAGGAATGGCAGCAATACGTGAAGGACGCGTCAAATGTCCCTTGCGGCTATATCCCACCGTATCTTCTTCGGGCACATCACGAATCTGCAGGATGGTAGTCTTTAACGTACTGACGTTATGCATTATAGAATTATCTATCGGACTGATGCCATACAATCCGATTCCCAACCGCACCATATCAAACTGTGCTCCCGGAAAGCGCTCTATACCGGCCGAATTACAGATATGACGAAGTATCTTATACGGAAACGCCTCCTGCAGCAGCATGGAAGCCTTTTCAAAAGTTTCTATCTGTTTACGCGTAAAAGCATCGAACTGCTGAGCGTCGCTTCCTACAAAATGAGAGAATACCGAACGGGGAATAACCGCATTCTGTCCTTTCAGACGTTCTATGAGCCGGGGCATATCTTCCGGAGCAAACCCCAACCGGTGCATGCCGGTATCCAGTTTCACATGAATGGGGAAATTGGTGATACCTTCTTTCTCAGCTTCTTTAATCAGCGCATCCAACAAATGGAAACTGTAAACTTCCGGTTCCAGTTTATAGTCGAACATCGTCTTGAATGCCGTCATCTCCGGATTCATAATGATAATGCTTGCCGTAATGCCCGCTTTACGTAAATCCGACCCTTCATCGGCAACAGCAACAGCCAAATAATCCACATGATGTTCCTGCAAAGTCCTGGCTATTTCATACGAACCTGCGCCATAGGCGGAAGCCTTCACCATACACACCATTTTGGTTTCAGGTTTTAGCTTGCCACGATAATGATTCAGATTAGCGATCATTGCACCGAGATTTACCTCCAATATCGTTTCGTGCACTTTCTTCTCCAAGGCTTCCGTCAACGCATCGAAACCGAACTTACGCGCCCCTTTAATCAGAATTATTTCATTCTCCAGCCGGAGTTCTCCCCGGCCAATGGCTTCAATCAGCGTAGCCGTATCCGGATAAAAAGTCTTCTCGATGCTAAACCGTGCGGCACATGAAGATATTTCATTTCCCACACCGATTATGCGCTCTATTCCCCGGCTGTTTACCAACTGTGCCACCTGACGGTAGAGAGTCGGCGTATTCTGTCCCGTCTCCAATATATCCGAAAGAATAAGCGTCCGCTTCAGACCCTTACTCTGCGAGCGACGGTACAGAAAATCAAGCGCTATATCCAACGAACCGAGATCAGAGTTATAACTGTCATTTATCAGCAGGCATCCGTTTTTGCCTTCCTTTACTTCCAAACGCATTGCTACCGGTTCCAGCTTTGCCATGCGTTCCGTTATCTGTTCGGCAGGAAGCATCAGATACAGGCAGGCCGCCAGGCAGTTCAGCGAATTTTCAATAGAAGCATCATCTATAAAAGGCAATGTAAACGTATTGTCCATATCCAAATAACGATAGGAAATAACAGTGGAATCTTCCTGTTTCTCCACTTTACTTATATATAACGGACGCTCCATATCTTTCCTGCTCCATGCTATTTCACGGGCGGCAAGCATGGATTTACCCACACAATTGTTGATAAACTCGTCGTCACCATTATAAATCACCACATCGCAATTCTTAAAGAGAGCCAGCTTCTCCATACATTTCTCCTGCAAAGAGAAGAAATTCTCCTGATGTGCGCCTCCTATATTTGTCAGGATACCGATTGTAGGTTTGATAATATTCTGTAAGGCACGCATTTCTCCCGGTTCCGAGATACCGGCCTCTAATATGGCAAGCTCCGTTTGTTCACTCATCTGCCACACGGACAAAGGTACGCCTATCTGGGAATTGTAGCTGCGGGGAGAGCGTGTTATCATCCGTTCGGGACTCAGCAACTGATGCAGCCACTCCTTCACAATGGTTTTTCCGTTGCTGCCTGTAATGCCGATAACAGGAATCTGAAACCGGTCCCGATGTTGCTCTGCCAGTTTCTGCAAGGCTTTCAACGGGTTGGGAACGACCAGTAAGTTGAAAGCCGGCTGCATCGCAGCAGTATCCACAGTTTCCTGCCGTGCGGCGTCTTCAACTTTCGGTTCTCCGATTCCAACCTCATTCAGCCTCTCTTCGCTGACCACAAAATTACGTACGCCGCGCGCATACAAATCACGGATATAACGGGTACCGTCATTCCGCTTTGTAGGCAAGGCAAAAAACAGTGTTTCTTCGGGAAAACTCAGGGAACGGCTGTCTGTAAGCAACCAGTCGATAGCGGCAGGCCTATCCCCTATCCGCCGCGCGCCGATGATGCGAGCTATATCTTCAATCGTGTATGACATAATTCTCTTTCCTTTTGGAAGTCTAAGTACGGGTATTTTCCGTTAAGTCGGTCTATTTTTAACACAATTTGTCCTAAAAAACGCTTATACTCCTCAGAACCGGGATGAAAGGGCTTGTGTGCCAATGCCTTACGTATATTTTCACTTTCTTCTATGATCTGTAACGTCTCCGACGAAAAACAGGCGGACGAGAAGCGTTCCCACACATACTGCACAGCCACTTCGGAGGGATGCACCATATCTTCAGCGTAGAAGCGGTAATCCCGCAATTCATCCAAAACCAATTCATAGGCGGGAAAATAGAATACATTCTCCGGAAAAGCAGCTTGCAGTCTGTCTACAGCCAGCAGCAAGACGGACTTACTGAGCTGATTGGCATGCATGCCTTCGCGTACATGGCGGATAGGGCTGACGGTAAATATCACTTTCAATCCGGAGTTGCGCGCCAGCAGCCCCGATAGCAGCGAAACATAGTCCGACACAATTTCATCTATTGTCAGCCGCCTGCGGGTAAACTCCTTCTCGGGCAGCTTATGGCAGTTGCCCACGATACGCCCTGTATTTTTTTGTTCGTACACCCAGGATGTGCCGAAAGTCAGCAGCAAACACGCCGAACGGAAAATCTGTTCATGCGCACCGGCAATCCGTCCGTTGATTCTCTTCAACGTTTCGTCTGCCAACGGTGACGAGAAATCTCCGTGATGCATGGGACTATGCCAGCAATCGCGAAAGAAAAACAGGTCTTCCTTACCATACACTTTCCCAAATACGATTTCACGCAAAGCGGCGGATATGGACAGAGGGTTATAAAGTACGCCGTAAGGATTGACATCGCAGGAAAATTTCGCTTCGGTAAACCTTGCGCCCATATTGGCTGCAAAGCAGGAGCCCAGCAGCAGCAAGTGGTCCGTATGCCGCAAGCAAGGCAGATGGGCGGGAAGTTCGACAGGAGTAATGAAGTTCATACGTAACTTAATTCAATGGAGCTGCAAAGATACAAAGAAATACTGCAAAAACCGGAAAAGCACCTTCTAAAAACCGCAAAGGACATGCTCCGTTGCTTCTTCAGGCAACTATACATATCCGCGTATGCAAGAACACCGTGTCTGACACCCGGGTGTCAGACATACCAAGACCCGGATGTCAGACATACCAAGACCCGGATGTCAGACATGCCAAGACCCGGGTGTCGGACATACCAAGACCCGGGTGTCGGACATATCCCGTACGCCAATCCGGTAAACTCGCTTCGCAAAGGGAAAGTATTTCTGTTAAAAGAGGCGAAAACGTCCGGACAAATTCCCGCAAAAGACAAGCGGCAAAACAAAAAACAGACAAAATGATACAGCCATCCGTTTTCTTTTGCTATTTTTGCATTTTGTAATCTTCAGTACAGTGATGAAAACAGAGTCAACAACATATAACTTGCTAAATTCCATTTCTTATCCGGAGGATTTGCGCAAATTGAGCGTGGAACAACTTCCGGAGATATGTAAGGAATTAAGACAAGACATCATTCAGGAACTTTCTTGCAATCCGGGACACTTTGCTGCGAGTTTGGGTACGGTGGAACTGACCGTTGCGCTGCATTACGTCTACAACACTCCCTACGACCGCATTGTATGGGATGTGGGGCATCAGGCTTACGGGCACAAGATGCTCACCGGACGTCGCGAGGCTTTCTGCACCAACCGCAAATTCAAAGGCATACGTCCTTTTCCCACTCCCGTAGAAAGCGATTATGACACCTTTGCCTGCGGACATGCCTCCAATTCTATTTCGGCGGCTTTGGGAATGGCCGTGGCGGCAGCTAGAAAAGGCGAGAAGACCGCCATGTGGTAGCCGTTATCGGCGACGGCAGCATGAGCGGAGGACTGGCTTTCGAGGGCTTGAACAATGCTTCGTCCACGACCAACAACCTTTTGATTATCCTCAACGATAACGACATGGCGATAGACCGCAGTGTGGGTGGCATGAAGCAATATCTCTTTAACCTGACAACTTCCAACCGCTACAACCAGCTACGCTTCAAAGCATCCAAAATGCTGTTCAAAATGGGTGTGCTGAACGAGGACCGGCGCAAAGCGCTCATCCGCTTCTCCAACAGTCTGAAATCAATGGCAGCCCAACAACAGAACATCTTCGAGGGGATGAACATCCGTTATTTCGGTCCCATAAACGGACACGATGTGAAGAATCTTGCCCGCATCCTACGGGACATCAAGGACTTGAAAGGCCCTAAAATACTTCATCTGCACACCGTAAAAGGCAAAGGCTTCGAACCTGCCGAAAAAGACCCAGGCATCTGGCATGCACCGGGCAGATTCGATCCCGAAACCGGAGAGCGCATCACCACCGACACCAGCAACCTGCCCCCTCTGTACCAAACCGTGTTCGGAGAGACGCTGGTAGAACTGGCAGAGAAAAATCCGAAGATAGTGGGAGTTACTCCTGCCATGCCCACAGGATGCTCCATGAACCTATTGATGAAGTCCATGCCCGACCGTGCATTCGATGTAGGCATTGCCGAAGGGCACGCAGCCACATTCTCCGGCGGCATGGCAAAGGAAGGCATGCAGCCCTTCTGCAACATCTACTCGTCTTTCATGCAGCGGGCATACGACAATGTGATACACGACATTGCCCTCCTGAGGCTGCCCGTTGTCCTTTGTCTGGACCGCGCCGGACTGGTGGGAGAGGATGGCCCGACGCATCATGGCGTATACGACCTTGCCTACTTCCGCCCTATCCCGAACCTGACCATATCCTCGCCCATGGACGAACATGAATTGCGCCGCCTCATGTACACGGCACAACTGCCGGACAAAGGTCCGTTCGTTATCCGTTATCCCCGCGGACGAGGCGTACTGGTGGACTGGAAGTGTCCGCTCGAAGAAATCCCCGTGGGCAAAGGGCGCAAACTGAAGGACGGAAAGGATATTGCCGTCATCACCATCGGACCGATAGGAAATACTGCCGCACACGCCATCGAACGGGCAGAAGCGGAAAAAGGGCTCTCCATAGCCCATTACGACCTGCGCTTCCTCAAACCGCTGGACGAGGCATTGCTGCATGAAGCAGGACGTAACTTCAAGCGCATCGTCACCATAGAGGACGGCACACGGAAGGGAGGTATGGGAAGCGCCGTGCTGGAATTCATGGCAGACAACAACTATACCCCGCACGTCGAGCGCATCGGTGTACCCGACGCATTCATAGAACATGGTACGGTACAGGAGCTGCACCGGCTGTGCGGAATGGACGAAGAAGGAATCTATAATATATTAATTAAGAATGAAGAATGATGAATGAAGAGCCGGGCTGCGTTATGCAAGCCTCCGTACTTCATTCCTGATTCTTTATTCTTCATTTCTTAAAGCATTGTGAAGATAATCATTGCAGGTGCCGGTGCAGTAGGCACACATTTGGCCAAACTATTGTCGCGCGAGAAGCAAGACATCATATTAATAGACGACAACGAAGAAAGGATGAGCACGCTCAGTTCCAACTTCGACCTGATGACCGTTAACGCCTCCCCCACTTCCATAAAAGGATTGAAAGAGGTGGGAGCGGGAGAGGCCGACCTGTTCATTGCTGTTACTCCCGACGAAAGCCGTAACATTACCGCCTGTATGCTTGCAACCAACCTGGGTGCGGTAAAAACCGTAGGGCGCATTGACAATTACGAATATCTGCTGCCCAAAAACAAGGAATTTTTCCAGAAGTTAGGAGTAGATTCGCTTATATACCCGGAAATGCTTGCGGCAAAAGAGATTGTATCTTCCATCCGTATGAGCTGGGTACGCCAATGGTGGGAATTTTGCGGGGGCGCATTGATTCTGATAGGCGCCAAGATGCGCGAAAAAGCAGAAATCCTGAACATCCCCCTGCATCAGTTGGGCGGACCGGAATTGCCTTATCATGTGGTGGCCATCAAGCGCGGTAACGAAACACTGATTCCCCGCGGCGATGATGTTGTGAAACTGCATGATATTGTTTATTTCACGACCACCCGCAAATTCGTACCATACATCCGCAAGATAGCAGGCAAAGAAGATTATGCCGACGTACGCAATGTCATGATTATGGGTGGAAGCCGCATCGCCGTACGTACCGCACAATATGTCCCCGACTATATGCAGGTGAAAATCGTGGACAACGACCTGAACCGCTGTAACCGTCTGACCGAACTGCTGGATGACAAGACAATGATTATCAACGGCGACGGACGGGATATGGACCTGCTCATAGAAGAAGGCTTGAAGAATACCGAAGCCTTTGTGGCACTGACCGGAAACTCGGAAACAAACATTCTTGCCTGTCTGGCGGCAAAACGCATGGGTGTAAGAAAAACCGTAGCCGAAGTAGAAAATATCGACTATATAGGCATGGCTGAAAGCCTCGACATCGGCACGGTTATCAACAAGAAGATGATTGCCGCCAGCCATATCTACCAGATGATGCTGGATGCCGATGTGAGCAACGTAAAATGCCTCACCTTTGCCAATGCCGATGTAGCGGAATTTACCGTCAAGGCAGGTTCAAAGATAACCAAACATCCGGTGAAGGACCTCGGCCTGCCCAAAGGGACAACCATCGGCGGACTGATACGCAACGGCGAGGGTGTGGTAGTTATGGGTAACACGCAAATACAGCCCGGCGACCACGTGGTGGTATTCTGCCTGAACATGATGATTAAGAAAATCGAAAAATACTTTAATTAATCGGGAGTTATAAATTCTGAATTATGAATTGGCTGCACCTGCGCCCCGTCCCATAATTCAAAATTAACGACTTAAAATCCAAACAAGCGTGATTAACTTTAAGACAATTATACGGATTATCGGTATTCTGCTACTGCTGGAGACAGTCATGTTGCTGGCATGTTCGGCAATATCGTACTACTATAATGACGAAGCCCTCCTCGATTTCTGGAAATCAGCAGGTATCACAGCAGGAGTGGGCCTGCTCATGGCTATCGCCGGGAAAAGCGGTAGGAAACAACTTACCTCGTAAACAT
>OAVH01001519.1_pt1 | contig 12241 bp, 8 predicted proteins | sample 1495281 | NCBI WGS metagenome assembly OAVH01 (sample SAMEA2580082, study PRJEB22360) | human gut metagenome | biome: human gut; feature: human-associated habitat; material: faeces | place: Denmark | collected 2008/2010
GGTTTGGGCTTCAGCCCGAAATAACCCACCGGCTTTTAGCCGGTGGTCGTTAAGTTAAGGAGAAAAGGCATGTATTTAGTAGTTGGTCTGGGAAATCCAGGAAGGCAGTATGAAGCCACCCGACACAACATGGGCTTTGATGTGATCGACCGTCTGGTGGAGGAACACAGGATTCCCCAGGGCGGCGTAAAATTCAATGCCATGTATGGAAAAGGAATCATTGGAGGAGAACAGGTACTTCTGATGAAACCTCTCTCTTATATGAATCTGAGCGGCGGTCCTGTAAGGGATATGGCGCATTATTTTAAGATCGATCCGGAAACAGAGATGATCGTGATCTATGACGATATTGATCTGGAGCCGGGACAGCTGAGGATCCGGAAACAGGGAAGCGCCGGAGGCCATAACGGAATCAAGGATCTGATCAAACAGCTGGGAACACAGAAATTTGTCCGTATTAAGGTCGGCGTAGGAGCCAAGCCTCAGGGCTGGGATCTGGCAGACCATGTTCTGGGAAGATTTGATACTCAGGAAAGAAAGTTAGTGAATGAGGCTCAGGAGCGTGCGGCAAAAGCTGTGGAAATGATTCTTTCCAAAGGAACAGACGCAGCCATGAATGAGTTCAACAAAAGAACGGGGGTCGTATGAAAACATTTTTGCAGCCTCTGCAAAACCTTGCAGAGATGGAAGAAATCCAGGCACAGGCAAAAAATAACCGGGGTGTCCTGGCTGTCAGCGGCTGTATGGAGTCCCAGAAGGCACATATGATATATGGGCTTTCCGGGCTCTTTCCATGTCATCTGGTTATTTCTGAGGATGAGCGCAGCGCAAAGCAGATTTATGAAGATTATCGTTTTTATGAAAAAAATGTTTATTATTATCCGGCCAGGGATCTTTTGTTTTTCCAGGCGGATATCCATGGGAATCTTCTGATCCGCCAGAGAATGCAGGTGATCCGGGCTCTTCTGACTCAGCAGGAGATCACTGTAGTCACAAGTGTGGACGGCTGTATGGATTTTCTGGTGCCGCTTCAGGAAATCCGTGAACAGATCCTTGCTTTTCGCAATGACAGTCAGCTGGATATTGATAAGCTCAAAACAGACCTTGTTGCCATGGGTTATGAGCGTGTGGGACAGGTGGAAATGCCGGGACAGTTTTCCGTAAGGGGAGGGATCATTGACATTTATTCCCTGACAGAAGAGAATCCCTGGAGAATCGAGCTGTGGGGAGATGAGATTGATTCGATCCGAAGCTTTGACGCGCAGAGCCAGCGTTCTATTGAGAACCTGGAGGAGATTGTAATTTATCCGGCAGCGGAACAGCAGGTGGAAAAAAGCGGAATCACATTTCTGGATTATTTTGATCCGGAGCGTTCCATGATTTTTCTGGATGAACCGAACCGGCTTACAGAAAATGCAAAAGCAGTGGAAGAAGAATTTCGCCAGAGCTGCCGGAACCGTGAAGAAAAAGGAGAACAGAATCTTTCGGAAGGCTGGATGTGCTCCTGGGAGGAAGTCTGCCGGAAACTGAACAAAAGAAACTGTGTGTCACTTTCTTCTCTGGAACCAAAAAGGTCCGGATGGAACATCACCGGGGTACACAACCTCACTGTAAAATCCATGAGCTCCTATCAGAGCAGCTTTGAACTTCTGGTAAAAGATCTGCAGAAATACAAAAAACAGGGGTATCAGATCGTATTGATGTCCGGATCCAGAACAAGAGCAGAGCGTCTGGCAAAAGATCTGCAGGACGAAGGACTCAATGCTTTTTACGGGCAGGACAGTGAGCGTATTCTGGAACCCGGAGAGATCATGGTGGTATACGGGCATGCGCGGAAAGGCTTTGAATATCCTCTGGTAAAATTTGCCGTGATCACAGAGACGGATATTTTTGGCAAGGAGCAGAGGCCCCGAAAGAAAAAGAAAAATTACAATGGGCAGAGGATACAGGACTTTTCGGAGCTGTCGATCGGAGATTTTGTAGTTCATGAAAAACACGGGCTAGGCATTTATAAGGGGATTGAAAAGGTCGAGGTAGACCGGATCGTCAAGGATTATATTAAGATTGAATACCGGGGCGGAAGTAACCTTTATATCCTTGCAACACAGCTGGATTCTCTGCAGAAATATTCCGGTGCAGAGGCGGCAAAAGCTCCAAGGCTGAACAAGCTGGGCGGTCAGGAGTGGAAAAAGACAAAGTCCAGAGTAAAGGGTGCCGTGCGGAATATTGCAAAAGAACTGGTGGAGCTTTACGCAGTACGTCAGGAAAAGGAAGGCTATGTGTGCGGACCGGACACGGTATGGCAGAGAGAGTTTGAGGAAATGTTCCCCTATGAGGAAACGGAGGATCAGCTTGCTGCCATTGAGGATACAAAAAAAGATATGGAAAGCACCAAGATCATGGATCGTCTGGTGTGCGGAGACGTAGGCTACGGAAAAACGGAGATTGCTCTCCGGGCAGCTTTTAAGGCGGTACAGGAAAGCCGTCAGGTTATTTATCTTGTGCCTACCACCATTCTTGCCCAGCAGGTTTACAACACCTTTGTACAGAGGATGAAAGAATTTCCGGTAAGGGTGGATCTTTTGTGCCGTTTCCGTACTCCTGCCCAGCAGCAGAAGACGATCAGCGATTTGAAAAAGGGACAGGTGGATATCATCGTGGGAACCCACCGTGTTCTTTCCAAGGATGTGGAATTTAAGAACCTGGGACTTCTGATCATTGATGAGGAGCAGAGGTTTGGTGTTGTCCATAAAGAAAAGATCAAGCAGCTGAAAAAAGATATCGATGTGCTCACACTGACAGCGACTCCGATTCCAAGGACACTTCATATGAGCCTGATCGGAATCCGTGACATGAGTGTGCTGGAAGAGCCGCCTATGGATCGTGTGCCCATCCAGACCTATGTAATGGAATATGATGAGGAAACCGTACGGGAGGCAGTAAACCGTGAACTGCGCCGGGGCGGCCAGGTTTACTATGTGTATAACAGAGTCAATGATATTGCGGAGGTGGCGCTGCGGCTTTCCAGGCTGCTTCCGGATGCAAGGATTGATTTTGCACATGGGCAGATGAGTGAACGGGAGCTGGAGGGTGTCATGTTTGCCTTTATCAATGGGGATATTGACGTGCTGGTCTCCACTACCATTATTGAGACAGGTCTTGATATCTCCAATGTAAATACCATGATCATCCATGATTCTGACCGCTACGGTCTGTCTCAGCTCTATCAGCTCCGGGGACGTATCGGACGCTCCAACCGGACGGCATATGCGTTTTTGATGTACCGCAAAAATACCATGCTGAAGGAAACTGCAGAAAAAAGGCTTTCTGCTATCCGGGAATATACGGATCTGGGAAGCGGATTTAAGATTGCCATGCGTGATCTGGAGCTTCGCGGCGCGGGAAATCTTCTGGGAGCAGAGCAGCACGGCCATATGAATGCGGTAGGATATGACCTTTACTGTAAAATGCTCAGTGAGGCGGTAAAGGAAGCCAAGGGAATCCATACCATGGAAGACTTTGAGACAACTATTGATCTGACTATGGATGCTTTTATCCCGGATTCCTATATCAGCAACGAGTACCAGAAACTGGATATTTACAAGAGGATCGCCGGGATCGGAAATCAGCAGGACTATGACGATATGCTGGAAGAGCTTCTGGACCGTTTCGGAGAGATGCCGAAAGCAGTGCTGAACCTTCTGGCTATCGCGAGGATGAAAGCACTTGCCCACAGATCGTATGTAACAGAGATCAAACAGCTGGGAAAAGATATGCGGATCACTCTTTACGAAAAGGCCCAGATCGATCCTTCCGGTATTCCTGCACTGATGCAGAAGTATCGGAGAGGACTGCAGTTTAAGGCAGAGCAGGAACCGAAATTCATTTTTACTCCCCAGGGGCGTGTGCTGGAGGCTCTGACAGATTTTCTGGAGGAGCTGAATCAGCTGGTGGAGGAGTAGCAGCAGTACCTTGATCGAAGCTGCTGATTTTGCATAAAGTATTGTGGCGAATGTGTGAAATGTCAGGTATTTTTATGTTTCTCCTTGCCCTCAGGACGAAAAAAGTTTATACTTGTAGCTATGAAATCAGGCTACAATGGAGGATAATATGAAAGAAATGTCAAAGAGAGCAGCCGTTGCCGCACTTGCAGGCGTAATGGCTATGGGAATGCTTACAGGCTGCGGTGAGAAAAATTTAGATGGAACCAAAACAGTTGCTACTGTAGATGGGACAGAGATTCCAATGGGTGTTCTGAGTCTTATGGTACGTCAGAGCCAGGCACAGACGGCAGCAATGTATGCAAGTTTTATGGGAGGATCTGATTTTGCTATCTGGGATACAGAGGCAGAAGAAGGAAAAACCTATGGAGAACAGGCAATAGAGCAGTCTCTGGAAGAGCTTGAGACTATGTATCTGATGAAAGAGAAAGCGGCAGATTATAAAGTAGAGGTTACTGAAGAAGATCAGAAAGCCATTGCTGAGGCTGCTGCAGACTTTATGAAGGCAAATGATGAAGAAACCATAGCAAAGCTGTCAGTAACTGAGGATCAGGTAAAAACCTATCTGGAACTCAGAACGTATGAAGCGCGTATGCATGATCCCATTGTAGCGGACGTAGATACAGAAGTGGCGGATGAAGAGGCTCAGCAGTCTTCTTTCAGCTATGTGAGCATCAGCACTGCGGATCTGGAGGAAGAAGAACTTAAGACTAAAAAAGAGGATGCCAAGAAGATCCTTGATGCAATGAAAGAAGATCGAGAAGCAGATTTTGATGAGACAGTGAAATCTGTAAGTGAAGATTATAATGTACTGGAAGGAACTTTTGATACAAATCCTCCGGAGGATGAAGAAGAAGTTTCCAGCTATCCGGAAGAAGTTCTTGAGGCTCTGAGATCACTGAAAGACGGAGAACTGTGCTCAGATGTGATTGAGACAGATACCGGACTTTATATTGTGAAGATGGATAAAGTAAATGACGAAGAGGCCACAGCTGATAAAAAAGACTCTATTATTGAAGAAAGAAAAAGTGAACTGTATACAGATACGACAGAGAACTGGAGAGAGGAAGCAGAGATCAGTGTAGATAAAAAAGTTCTGGAAACTCTGACTCTGACAGACAATGACAAGTTTACGATTGCTGTACCTGAAACAGAGGATACCACCACAGAAAAGGCTGCAACAGGGGATGAAAACGCAGAGGATACCGCTTCCGTGGATGAGACAGCAGAGGATACTGCTACAGAGGACACATCTTCAGAGGAAGTCAACGAGGATGAGGTTCTGGTACCTGCAGAGGAAGAGGCAGAATAAGACAGTAAAGAAAACAGAATAAGCAGAGGGAAGCCTGATAAAAAGACTTCCCTCTGTTTTTATTTCTCTTCTGAAAAAGAAACATGAATTCCATTTATTTCAATATCGCCTTCCATGGGGATTACCAGACACTTTCGTCCGTCGACAATTTTTGTTTCTACCAGTTCTGCACGGTCAGGATCTACATGGATCACCACATCCGGCGTTTTAATCTCCATTCTTCTGGTATTGGTGATATTGGCGGCCATAAGGGCAGTGTTTTCTCCGGCAGTGGATTCATAGCAGGAATCAAAGGTCTCCAGCTTTTCTTCTTCCACACCACATTCTTCAAACAGACGTTTTACCTCCGGCTTTGTCAGTACGGCAGGTTCCGGAGCATCCTTCTGAGCTTCCACCCATTCGTTTAATTTTTCATGGATATTCATGACTGTATCGTAGGCACAGTCTTCTCCCAGAGTTTCTTCCACAAGCGCATTAAAGGAATCGCGCTGCCCTCCGGCAGAAAGCGGGGTGACGCATCCAAAAAGTTCATCTACAAAGGTGCTGCGCAGCTGTTCCGCATTTTTTGAATAATAGAGAATTCCGTGAATATCGGTACTTCTGTCATTAAATACAGGAAAGAGAAAGCCCAGATCCGGCATTTCCACGATCCAGTCCCGGATACGGTCTTCAATATGATTGGTTTCTGCATTGTAACAGAGTCCTGCCTTGGACAGCTTTACCGGACAGATGCTGCAGAGGATATGGTCATAGATTTCATCAGAGGCATCAAACATATCCGTGCCGTCAGAGGATCTTCCGGGAATGTCATATACTGCGTGGATCAGGATAATGTAGTAATTTTCTCCGTAATCATAGGACTGGATGATTCTGTCATAAAATTCTTCGATCAGCACGTCATCCTGAAGTTTGCTTCCCAGAAGACGCATAAGAAATTCCTGAGTTCCGCCTTCCTTTTCCTGATCCAGAGGAAACTCCATATTGATGAGATTTTTTCCGATGGTTCCGGAAAGGGTTTTCTTGAAAATTTCAAAGTATTTGAAGCTTTCTTCCTCAGAAAGAGAGAGGAAGGCTTCTTTTAATTTTGTTTTTTTGTTCTTTTCGCCGTCAACATAGCAGCCACATATACGGGTGATGGAGCATCTGTCAGGGGTAAACTGTTTTTTTATCTCGGATATTTCTTTTTTATTCATAGAGTAAGGGTCTCCTTTATGTATAGTAATCCGTAATGACTTAAATGCATTAAGTGATTTCATTATATCCTGAATTTTAGTCATGGGCAAGCACCCGGTTTCCGTGTGGCAGAATGGAGAGTATTTTGCACATTGAAATTTCTTGCGGCAGCTTCTGTTTTTATGTTAGAATACAGATGCTTTACACACAATAAAAACAGGAGGTACTGAAGATTGTTTTCAGGAATTATTGAAGCATACGGCAAGGTCGTAGGTGTGCTGAGCAACTGGATGTACAGTTATATTTTGATCATTCTGCTGGTTGGAGCAGGGATTTATTTTACTATAAGGACAAAGGGAATCCAGTTTCGTGCATTAAAAGAGGCGATTCGGGTGGTTATGGAACCAAAGGAGGATGAAAAATCCATTTCTTCTTTTCAGGCATTGATGATCTCTACCGCATCCAGAGTAGGAACCGGAAATATCGCGGGGATTTCCACGGCTCTTTGTATTGGAGGTCCGGGAGCTATGTTCTGGATGTGGCTGACTGCACTTCTGGGAAGTGCATCTGCGTTTATCGAAAGCTCACTGGCTCAGATTTATAAAAGAAAGGCGGCCGACGGAAGCTCTTACGGAGGACCGGCTTATTATATTCAGGCTGTCCTGAAAAAAAGATGGCTGGGTATTGTATTTGCATCGGTTTTGATCCTGACTTATATGGGTGGATTCAACATGGTGGCCTCCTTTAATATTTCAGATTCTTTCCGGAGATATGACTTTTATCAGCCGGGGACAACACCATTAGTCGTAGGCGTGGTTCTGGCATTGATCTTCGGTATTTGCATTTTTGGAGGAAGCAGACGCATTTCCAGGATCACGGAAGTGATTGTTCCTTTGATGGGGATTTTCTATATCGGAGTTTCTCTTTTTATCGTGATCACACATTTGAATCTTCTTCCCGGAGTGATTGCATCGATTTTCAAAGGAGTATTTAACCTTTCGGCTCTTTTTGGCGGATTTGCAGGCTCCGCGATCATGCAGGGAATTAAGAGAGGACTGTTTTCTAATGAAGCCGGTGTGGGTTCTGCACCAAACGCCTCTGCTTCTGCAGGAGTATCCCATCCGGCCAAACAGGGACTGGTTCAGATGCTTTCCGTTTATATTGATACGATCGTGATCTGCAGTGCAACCGGGTTTATGCTGCTTTGCTCCGGAGTTGCTCCGGAAGGCGGAATTGCGGGAATGCCTTATGTTCAGGAGGCGGTTGCAGGATCACTGGGAAGTTTTGGAAGTGTATTTATAACAGTGGCATTGTTTATGTTTGCTTTTACAACGCTGATCGGAAATTTTTACTATGCAGAAATGGGGCTTCGCTATATTTGTGATAAAGCTCCGGGAAAAGCTCTTTTGAATACGTTTCGGGTGGCGGCAGCGCTGATCGTATGCCTGGGTGCGACCATGGACTTCAGTGTTGTATGGGATACGGCAGATGTTCTGATGGGATTGATGGCTCTGATCAATCTTCCGGTGATCGTGATTTTATCAAAACCGGCGATCCACTGTATGCAGGATTATTTCCGGCAAAAAGCGCAGGGAAAGAATCCTGTGTTCAGAGCAAAGGATATTGGGTTGAAAACAAAAACAGACTTCTGGAATGGTTGATATCCAAAAAAAGTTTGTATTGTAGATATAATAAATAAAAAACAATGGATCATCCGGGGATTTTCAGGCAGCCTGCCAGCTTGAGAATCCCCGGATTGTACTTTATCCAGAACATGTGTTAAAGAATTGACAATCCACTAAATCTGGTATAAACTTGGCTTGTAAAAAAGGAATTACACTAAATAACCATTAACACAGTCCTGCAGGAAAAGAGATAAACTCGCAGGACATTTATATGAAAGAGGTGCTGAAATGAAAGATTTTACACAGTGGGAAGGCTTTAATGGAAAGCGCTGGAAAGAAAAAATTGACGTTCGTAACTTTATCAGAATGAACTATACACCATATGATGGAGATGCTTCTTTCCTGGAAGGACCGACAGAGGCAACAGATAAGCTCTGGGGTAAACTTCAGGAGCTCCAGAAGGAAGAGCGTGCAAAAGGCGGCGTTCTGGATATGGAAACAGAGGTTGTGACTTCTCTTACCGCATATGGCCCTGGATATATTGATGAAAATCTGAAAGACTTGGAAACTGTTGTAGGTCTTCAGACTGACAAGCCGCTGAAACGTGCATTTATGCCTTACGGCGGTATCAAAATGGCTGAAAAAGCATGTGAAACTTACGGCTATGAAGTAAGTGACAAAATTAAAGATATTTTTAACAACTATGAGTTTAAAACACATAATCAGGGTGTATTTGACATTTACACACCGGAAATGAAGGTTGCCCGTCACAACAAGATTCTTACCGGTCTTCCGGATACCTATGGCCGTGGACGTATCGTAGGCGATTACAGACGTGTGGCTCTTTATGGTATCGATGCTCTGATTGAAGGTAAGAAAAAAGACTTTGCAGCAAGCGACCGTCAGGGTATGAGACGTTATGACTTCCAGCTTCGCGAGGAGATCGCAGATCAGATCCGCGCTCTTGAGGGAATGAAGGCTATGGCTCAGGCTTATGGTTTCGATATTTCCCAGCCGGCTAAGAATGCAAGAGAAGCATTCCAGTGGCTGTACTTTGGATATCTTGCAGCAATCAAGACTCAGAACGGTGCTGCAATGAGTGTTGGACGTATTTCTACTTTCCTTGATATCTATATTGAAAGAGATCTTAAGAACGGTACTCTTACAGAGAAAGAGGCTCAGGAGCTTGTTGACCATATGGTAATGAAATTCCGTATGGTAAAATTTGCACGTATTCCGTCTTACAATCAGCTGTTCTCCGGTGACCCGGTATGGGCAACTCTGGAAGTAGCAGGTATGGGAATCGACGGACGTCATATGGTAACCAAGAACGACTTCCGTTTCCTTCATACTCTGGAGGATATGGGACCGGCTCCGGAACCAAACCTTACCGTACTGTATTCTTCCAGACTGCCTGAGAACTTTAAGAAATATGCAGCAAATATTTCTATTACAACAAGTTCTATCCAGTATGAGAATGATGATGTGATGCGTCCGGTATGGGGCGATGACTACAGCATTTGCTGCTGTGTATCTGCTACAGAGACAGGTAAAGAGATTCAGTTCTTCGGCGCTCGTGCAAACCTTGCAAAATGTCTTCTTTACGCGATCAATGGCGGTGTTGATGAGAAGACAAAACAGCAGGTAGGACCTCAGTATCAGCCGATCACTTCCGAATACCTTGACTATGATGAGGTAGTGAAGAAATACGATCAGATGATGGACTGGCTGGCTCATCTGTATGTTGGAACACTGAACATGATCCACTACATGCATGACAAATATTATTATGAAGCAGCAGAGATGGCTCTGATCGATACAAAGGTTGACCGTTCTTTTGCAACAGGTATCGCAGGATTTTCTCATGTAGTAGACTCTCTGTCTGCAATTAAATATGCAAAGGTGAAAGCAATCCGTGATGAGGATGGAATTACAACAGACTTTGAGGTAGAGGGTGACTTCCCACGCTACGGAAACGATGACGACAGAGCAGATGAGATTGCAACAAATCTTCTGTCCACCTTCCTTGGCAAACTGAAACACATCCATACATACCGCGATTCCAAACCGACCACATCTATTCTTACCATTACTTCTAACGTTGTTTATGGTAAGGCTACGGGATCTCTTCCGGATGGAAGAAAAGCAGGCGAGCCTCTGGCACCTGGTGCTAACCCGTCTTATGGAGCAGAGCAGAACGGACTTCTTGCTTCCCTGAACTCTGTTGCAAAACTTGACTATGAGGATGCCCTTGACGGTATTTCCAATACACAGACGATCAACCCGGATGCTCTGGGTCATAACGATGAGGAGCGTACAGACAATCTGGTTCATGTACTGGACGGATACTTTGATCAGGGTGCACACCATCTGAACGTAAACGTATTTGGAAAAGAAAAGCTGATCGATGCTATGGAGCATCCGGAAAAAGAAGAGTACGCAAACTTTACGATCCGTGTTTCCGGATATGCGGTTAAATTCATCGACCTTACAAGAGAGCAGCAGATGGATGTTATTTCCAGAACCTGCCACGCAGAAATGTAAGAATGGAAAAAAAAGAGATCAAAGGATATGTTCACTCACTGGAAAGCTTCGGGTCGGTTGACGGCCCGGGCGTCCGGTATGTGATCTTTTTAAGCGGATGCGGGATGCGCTGCCAGTTCTGTCATAATCCGGATACCTGGAAAATGGGACAGGGACAGGAATATACACCTGCCGGGCTTTTGAAAAAAGCTCTCCGCTATAAAAATTACTGGGGAGAAAAAGGCGGGATCACAGTCAGCGGAGGTGAGCCTCTTCTGCAGATCGATTTCCTGACAGAATTTTTCCGTCTGGCAAAAGAAGCGGGAGTTCATACAACGCTGGATACCAGTGCGAATCCCTATACAGAGGAAGAACCTTTTTACTCCAAATGGCAGGAGCTTATGAAGTACACAGACCTTGTTCTTCTGGATATCAAACAGATCGATGAGGAAGAGCATGTGAAGCTTACCGGATGTACCAATCAGAATATTCTTGCCATGGCAGAAAAGCTTTCCGAGATGCATAAGCCTGTATGGATCCGCCATGTGCTTGTGCCCGGCGGAAGCGATAAGGATGAGTATCTGCACAGACTTGCGGATTTCATCCATACTCTGGAAAATGTGGAAAGAGTAGAAGTCCTTCCCTACCATACGCTTGGAACCTTTAAGTGGAAAAAACTCGGGATTCCATATCCGCTGGAGGGAGTGAAACCTCCTGCAGAGGAAAGGATAAAAAATGCCAGAGAAATCTTGGGCGCATAAGAGTTTTCTATTATAAAAGAATACCCCTTGTCCTTGTATCATCAAAATGATATGTACCCAGAATTCTGGACACATATTTATGAACTAGGTGGAAATCATGGATGCTTTCCTGTATCGTACAGGAGGCATCCATTTTGGGTTCTATTCAGTTGTAACACATGTATTGTAATCCTACAATATCTTTGAGAAAAATGTGTCAACTAATATTGACAACATCATACTGCATTGGTAAAATGTATAAAAACTAAGGACATGTGGGTAAAAAATGCACAAGTTCAAAAAAGGAGGTTGTATTACATGAAAAAGACTAGCAAAAAACTTTTGGCATTGGCTCTCGTACTGGCGCTGCTCTGTCTGACTGGTTGCGGCGATGGTTCGGGAAAGTCGGGAGGGGATTCTCAAGCTGGAGATGAGAACACCTTGACTGTTTGGGCATGGGACTCTCAGTTCAATCTGTATTCAATGGAAGAAGCTGCGAAGATATATCAGAAAGATCATCCGGACTTCAAATTGAATACAGTTGAAATTACATGGGATGATCTGCAGACAAAACTTGGAACAATCATCGGGTCAGGTGACTATTCACAGCCAATGTCATTTACTTAAGGGAATTCCTGACAAAATAGGGAATTCTCTTTTTTTCTACCAGTAACTCAAATTTTACTTGACAATACGTCAAATTTGTGCGGCTTTTTTCTGTTCAATGAATCAGAAAAAAGCCAATTAGTTAAGAGATGTTTCTGTTCACTTAACTAAGGAGGCAAAAATGATGTATTCAACTTTTGTAAAACAAATACTTATGGATTCAATCCATAAACTTTCTCAGACACCTGAAAATTATGCAGT
>OAVH01001521.1_pt1 | contig 12206 bp, 10 predicted proteins | sample 1495281 | NCBI WGS metagenome assembly OAVH01 (sample SAMEA2580082, study PRJEB22360) | human gut metagenome | biome: human gut; feature: human-associated habitat; material: faeces | place: Denmark | collected 2008/2010
TTTGTGTTTAAAGCACGCGCAAAAGCTCACACTAATAGCATACGAGGTGTTGTTATGAAAAGAATCCGGAAGCTGGTGTTTGGAATGCTGTTTGTCCTGCTCACGTTGATTATATGCGTCTATGCCTATGCGCTGTTTAACAGACTGCCGCTGGATGAGCAGAGAAAGAACATTACGATTTACGATGTGAACGGCAATGTCATATATGAATCAAATTTTAAGAAAAATATGAAATGGACATCCATTGACGATATTCCCGAGTTTGTTCAAAATGCATTTGTCAGTGTTGAGGATAAGCGCTTTTATTATCATGCCGGCTTTGATCCGGTCAGAATTATCAAGGCGCTGGGAACCAATCTGCTTCACGGTGATATCCGTCAGGGAGGCTCCACCATTACACAGCAATATGCAAAGAATCTGTTTCTGACAAATGAGCAGACACTGTCCAGAAAGGTACAAGAGTTTTTTTATGCAGCCCGTCTGGAAATGCAATACAGCAAGCAGGACATTCTGGAGGGATATCTGAATACGGTCTATTTCGGCCATGGGGTATATGGTGTAAATGCAGCAGCGGAATATTTCTTCGATAAAAAACTCAGTCAGCTCAGTATAGCGGAAACTGCCATGCTGATTGGAATCCCAAACGGCCCGAGTATTTACTCACCATTTTTGCATAAGGACAATGCCATTAAACGAGAGCATCTGATTCTGGGCATTCTTAAGAACAATGAAGTTATTACAGCATCCCAATACGACAAAGCCATGAAAGAGGAGCTGAAGCTATCCACCAATGTGAATATCAGCACGTATGGAATTGATGAATATTACATCGATGCAGTAATACAGGAGCTCAGCAAGCTCAACATTGATTTGAACCGGGAAATTCATGTGCATACGTATTATGATCCAAAGGTGCAGATGCAATTAAGCAATGCTGTCACAAAGCATGTCGATCTTACAAGTGAGCTGGAGGTAGCCGGAATCATTACGCAGCCGTTTACCGGAAATGTCATGGCTATGGTCGGCGGAAAGGATTATACGATTTCTCAATACAACCGTGCCATCTATTCCTCACGCCAGGTCGCCAGCACGATCAAGCCGCTGCTGTATTATTGTGCATTGCAGCAGGGCTTCACACCAGCCACACAGTTCACCTCACAAAAGACCACCTTCCGTATTGCCGACAATGAAGAATATGCGCCATCCAATTACGGCAATGTCTATGCGAATGGAAACATCTCCATGATCAATGCGATTTCCCTCAGTGATAATATTTACGCGGTAAAGACACAGCTCTTTCTTGGCGTGGATACGCTGCATAACGCATTACTGGATTTCAACATCCGTCAGTCCTCTCCAAATCCAAGCGAGGCACTGGGAACCGTCAATATGTCCTTGCTGGAGCTGAGCCGCATATACAACACCTTTGCATCCGAGGGTCTGTATGTTAAGCCTGCCCTGATTTCTCATATCACCAGTGGAAGCGATGTCGTTTACAAACGGGAGGTACAGCCGAAACGGCTGCTGCAGCGTGACGAGACGCTGATCCTGAATCAGATGCTGACCTCCACGTTTGATATTCGCAATAAATCCTACACCTTCCCAAGCATGTATGGACATGAGCCGGATGTAAAGGTCGCTGCTAAATCCGGAACCAGTGACTGGGATTCCCTGGTTATGGGCTTCAACCCGGAATATACCGTAGGCATCTGGAGCGGCTTTGATGATAACCGTGCATTGGAAAAGCAGTATTACACCATCAGCAAGGATATCTTCAAGGACACCCTGAATGGACTGTATAAAAACCGCAAGGGTGTCTGGTATCAGCCAAGCGATGCTATCGTGGAAAAACGTGTTGACCCCATCAGTGGTACAGAGGATTCCAATGGCTCGCTCTACTGGTTCAAAAAGGATTAAAAGGATTTTTTTCAAAAAAATTATCAGGAAGCCCTGTAGTTGTTGAAACCGTGATGAATAGGAGACTATTTGCATGTAATCACAGCAGCTGTCCGCCTTTATTTTGAGAATTTTACAGAAAATGGGTTTGCAAAAAGGATTTTTCTCTGTTAGAATGCAAAACTGTGAGGTGACAACATGAATTTTATTGAAAAAAATACGAAAAAAGTGGCGCTGATTCTGTGCCTGGCAACAGGTGGAACTGCAGTCACAACTGTATATGCTGCCACGAATGCGGACGGATGGCATGGAACCGGAGCGGATCGCATTTACAAAGAGGAAGGTGCTGTCAAGACCAGCTCATGGCTGTTCGACGAAAGCGGCAGCTTCTACCTGGATGCAAACGGACATCCGATAACAAGCGAATGGAAGACCATCAACGGCTCTGTGTATTACTTCGATGCCGAAGGACACCGTGTGAACGGAAAACAGGTTATTGACGGACATGAATATCAGTTCCAGAAATCCGGCGTACTGCTGACTGGCTGGAATCAGACCAAAACATCCTATTACAGCGAATTTGGTGAAAAGCTGAATGGCTTACAGACAATCGAAAAAGTCCAGTATCTGTTTGATCAGGACGGAAACATTGTCAAGGGATGGCAGACGGTTGACGGAAAGAAGCTGTACTTCAAAGAGGACGGCTCTCTTGCGACAGCAAAGACAGAGATTGACGGGAAGTCCTATAACTTCGCCAGTGACGGCTCTTTACAGAGTGGCTGGGTGAAGAAAGACGGAGAAAAATATTATTACGACAAGTATGGCTTTATGACAAAGGGCTGGAAAACCATTGACGGAAAGAAATATTATTTCAACCGCAAGGGTCAGGCAGCTACCAGTACGAAATACGCAGGCTACAAGTTTGACAAAAACGGTGTAGCTAAGAAAATCAAAGAGAAGAAAAAAGAAGAAGCAACAGAAAGCAATGAAAATGTACAAAGCACACGTGCAGCAGGAAACAGCTCCGCACAGAGTGCAGGCAGCTCATCATCCTCTGCGGCAAATCTGAATCCGGCAGGCTCCGGCAGCAACTCCAGCGCAGCAGGTATCGCGGCTTCCATGGTCGGCTCTCCCTATGTTTGGGGCGGTTCCTCTCCGGCAGGCTTTGACTGTTCCGGATTAACGTCCTACGCATATGCACAGGCAGGCATCAGCATTCCCAGAACTGCAGGCGGACAGGCAGGTGTTGGTTCACCGGTATCCTACGGCAATATGCAGCCAGGCGATCTGATTGTATGGAGCGGCGGAGCTCACGTATCTATTTACGTGGGTGGCGGACAGATGGTGCATGCGACAAACCCAAGTACAGGAGTTATCACATCTTCTGTAAGCTACTGGAGCAATAACAGCGGGCAGAGCATTACAGCAATCCGCAGACCGTAAAAAGACTATTACATCAACAAAAGGGGCTACGGCTCCTTTTTTGCATATTGGACGCTGAACGGACGGAAAACGGAAGAAATACAAAAATATTTCATAAAATTTTTAAAATTTTCTAAAAATGGGTTTCAGCCTATAAACAAAGCTTTAAAAGGGAATCGCAACAGGGTTTGAAAGTGACAAAAACGTAAGTTTTCAAAAATTAGGGGTTGCAAATAAAAAAACGCTTTGTTACAATGAGGGCGTTGATGTCGAGGTGATAACATGAATTTTATCGAAAAAAACACAAAGAAAGTTGCTTTAGTTCTGTGTCTGGCTACAGCTGGAACTGCAGTAACTACGGTATATGCGGCACAAAATTCTGATGGCTGGCACGGAAGTGGCACGAACAGAGTCTACAAAATGGAAGGCCAGGTAAAAACTAGCTCATGGGTATTTGATGAAGCTGGAAGCTACTACCTGAACAGCGAAGGTCATCCGATTACAAGCTCCTGGAAGGAAATCAACGGTTCCACCTACTACTTTGATGCAGAAGGTCACCGTGTGAATGGAAAACAGGTTATCGACGGTCATGAATACACATTCCAGAAATCTGGAGTATTGCTGACTGGATGGAACGAAGTAAAGGATACATATTACAACGAATTTGGAGTAGCTGTTACTGGTGTACAGAAGATCGATAACAAAACTTACAACTTCGGCGATGATGGGAAACTGGTTACTGGATGGACTAAAGTGGACGGAAAGAAAGTTTACTTTACAAAAGATGGTTCTCTGGCTACCGGTGAAGTTAGCATCGATGGGAAAAAGTACAACTTCAACGATGACGGTACGATTACAACCGGATGGGTGAAGAAAGACGGAGAAAAATACTATTACACGAAATACGGCTTCATGACAAAAGGCTGGAAGACGATTGACGGTAAAAAGTATTATTTCAACAAAAAAGGTCAGGCTGCAACTAAGACAGAATATGCTGGTTACAAGTTTGACAAAAACGGTGTAGCAAAGAAAATCAAGAAAAAAGAAAAAGCTGATACTACAGACAACGATAGTAAAGCTGTAAGTGAAAGCAATGGTTCCACAAGCTCTAGCAGAAGCAGCGGTTCTCAGAACCTGGGTACTGCAGACGGTGGAATTGCATCTGCTGCATTAGCTCAGCTTGGTGTTGGACAGGACTGTACAGGCTGCTCAGGGAATCTATTTCCATGGTTGGCCGGCAGAATACATGTCACTGGGAAGTGTTACAAGCAATCCGCAGCCAGGTGATTTGATTTACTATGATGATGCTGGTGCCGGTGTTCCTCATATCGCTGTGTATGTTGGTAACGGTCAGGCTGTTCATGGTGGATGGAAAGGCGGAACTACCGTAGAAGCATCTGCTTATATCGGAAGTGGCCCTGTATTTATCCGTGTAAACAAATAATTTGTGTAGAAAAAGAAGGCAAATGCCTTCTTTTTTGTATTATATGTCCCATCATAATTCTTAATATTTCTTAAATCCGTATTTTTATTCATTTTAAGCGACTTTTATCAAAATCACCAATTCCAGTATTTAAGCAAACAGAAACACCGCTTAAAACGCATTTATGAGCCTCTACGAATAGGCGATTCCTTGTTGTATGCTTCTATGCCTGGTTTTATACCTTGCAGTACTCACTATAGGGATTAAAAAAAACGCATAAATTCCCCTATCCCAATGACCTTACTAAAAAAACAGGAGGCTCTGACATCCTCCCGCTTCCATGACGTCCGCACTTCCTGTTTATTAAATGATTCATAAGCCTTCCATATTCGTTTATGCTATCAATCGCTTCCTGCTTATTTAGCATATTCGATTTCCTTCTTGTGCATATCAGTTGTCCCATACTCATAATACATATCCACTCCATCGTATTATAAAGCACTTCTGCCGTTGATAATAACCTCCTTTACATTCATATCATGACTCAGAATCACAAGATTGATATTTTTACCAAGTCCGATATCATGCGCATAGGTTTTCATCATTTTTGCAGCATTGGTAGAACACATACGGATACAATCGGAAAGATCATATCCCTCCTCCTTATACAGGTACTGGAATATATCCAGCAGATCACAGCTGCTTCCCAAAAGGATATCATCTCTGTATACTGCACCATTGCGTACCACACTGCCATCCGCAAGCTCGTATCCGTTTGGATAATTAAATCCGGAGTATGGCGTGCCGTCACTGACCGCAATCACACGGCTGCAGCCAAGCAGACGGATAACCCATTTCAACATTTCCCTTTGCATATGAACTCCGTCCATAATAATCTCACACAGACAATTTGATAGAAATACAGCGTCCATCATTCCCGGATGACGATGTGTAAGCTCCGGCATCGTATTTCCAAGATGGGTAATCTGTGTGGCTCCACAGGCAAAGGCTTCCCTCGTCTGATCAAAGTCCGCATTTGTATGCCCCAGGGAAATCTCGATTCCATACAGATGCAGCAGCGATATTGCCTCCATTGCATTTTTCACATCCGGTGCAATCGTCATGATTTTTATATCCTCGTGATATTCTGAAAGAAAATCCTCCAGCTCTCCAAGATGGATCTCCATAAGATTCTCTTTTTTCATAGAGCCGCGGCGATCCGGATTCAGATACGGGCCTTCCAGGTGCACCCCTTCATAGCGCGCTCCCCGATAGTCTCCCTGAAACGCCTTCCGGTATGCATTCAGGATTGTACGAAATTCATCCAGTGATCTGGCAGATATTGTAGGACAGAAAGAAGTTATCCCGCGCTTGGGATATTCCAGAGCCAGTGCATGCAGATTTTCGATATCCGTATTTTCACAGGAATAACCATGAAATCCATGCGTATGGATATCCACCAGTCCAGGTATTGCGATATCACTCACCATATGCGGTGTTTTGTAATCAATCCGTTCCACAAACCCGTCTTCCAGATGCAAGTCTCCGAATACCATGGTACCGTCCTGCATAAATTTTATATTTTCAATGATTCGTTTCATACAAACACCCCTTCTAACCTTAATTGTATTTCATTGGAATCCCTTTTACAAGCAATTACAATCACTTCTTTAGAAAATCTTTTGAAAAGCCGCCATCGTTCCTTAATACTTTTTCTGTATACTGAAACCAGGAGGACGGATTATGAACATACTGGATATAATGATACTGTTTATCGGATTCAGCCTTGCCGGAATTCTCTGTCTGCACACCTTTGATCAGCATGCATTTTATGAAAAAATAAGAAAATAATGCATATGTGTTGTATAATGAAAAAAAAGGAGTTATACCATGAGTTCTGTCATACTAATTGCTGAAGATGAGGCATCCATTGCGGATGCCATAGAGATTTATTTGAAAAGTCAGGGATATCAGACCCTGAAGGCAGCCAACGGAGCCGCCGCATGGGAAATAGTGGAAAGCACTCCTGTAGACTTAGCAATCATTGATGTTATGATGCCGGTTATGGATGGAATCGCTCTAACCATGAAAATCAGAGAGACCTACGATTTTCCCATCATCATATTATCTGCCAAATCCGAGGATATTGATAAAATTACCGGTTTGAATATTGGTGCAGATGATTATGTAACGAAGCCGTTTGTGCCAATGGAGCTGCTTGCCCGTGTTCATGCCCAGCTGCGAAGGCATATGCGTTACCGTCAGCTCCTGGAACAAAAGCAGGAGGTGGAGGACAGTCTGCTTCTGGGTGGCATAGAGCTGCATCGCAAAAGCAAAGAGGTTTTTGTGGATGGGGAGCCCCGGCGGCTGACACCGATTGAATTCCGTATCCTGCAGCTGTTTATGGAGCATCCGGGACAGGTCTTTTCCAGTGATGATATTTATGAGCATGTGTGGAAGGAAGCCGCTGTCAATACGGAAACTGTTATGGTGCATATCCGGAATCTGAGAGAAAAAATTGAAATCAATCCCCGTACGCCCCGCTATATTAAAGTTGTTTGGGGTGTCGGGTATAAGATTGAAAAACAGTAAGAGGGTGCAATATGAAAAAAATACACTGGATGACCATGGTTCTCTGGACAGGAATCGTATCTGCTATTATTGCCATGTTTCTAATCTTTCCGTCTTTAGACGGGAAGGCGGTTGATGATTACCGGGACTACTACAGGACTACACGCAGCTGGAAGGAAACGGATTCCTACGGCAATACGTATATCCGCGAGCCAAACGATGATGAGATTGCTTTGGAATACGTCTATCTTGACGACTATATGGAGCCTGCACTCATGCGTATCACCCTGTTAGTAGGAGCGCTGTTATTTGCATGGTCAATTCTATTGCCGTACAAACGGGCCGTAAAGAGCAGCTTTTACCGCTTTTTCACGCAGAAGCTGCCATATGAAATTACACTTATCGCCGCCCTGCTTGGATTTTTCCTATACAAAAGCAAGGGAGCAGAGCTGGTCTTTCATATGTTCCGGCTTCCGGATAATTTTACAATCGATATCGTATCCGCAGACACCTGGCAGCTCGCTAGCTATTATGTGCTGCAGATTGCTTCGCTTACCGCACTGTTTGTCGTGCTTTCCGGATGCGGCTATGCCCTGCGTTCCATGCTACACAACGGGATAAAGCAATCCCTGCAGCAGCACTCCCTGCTCTTACAAAACTCTGTCCTGCTCAGCAGGCAGGCGAAACGCCTGTATCACTTTATTATCGGCTTTGACATTCACGATGCAAAAGAACGCCGACTGCTTGCTTCTTTGTTCCTGCATGCTATATGCATCATACTTTGCTGTATGTTCTGGGATCATGGGCTTCTTTCCCTGCTTCTGATTGCGGCGTATTGCTGTATCCTGTATTACATACGACACAAGCAAAACAATAAAATGAAAAAAGATTACCTTACTCTGGAAACCATCATTCAGCGGGTAGCCAACGGGAATTTTCAAACAGATATCGAGGAAAGTCTGGGCATGTATGAACCATTGAAAAGCAATCTGCAAAATATCGAAGCCTCCTTTCAGGATGCGGTTGCACAGGAGGTTCGTTCCCAGAATATGCGTACGGAGCTGATAACCAATGTATCGCATGATTTGAAAACGCCGCTGACCTCTATGATCAGCTATATCGATCTGTTGAAAAACGAGGAGCTGCCGCAGGAGGAGCGCTCACGCTATATTGCCATATTGGAAGCCGGCAGTAACCGCCTCAAGCATCTCATTGAGGATTTATTTGAAATCAGTAAAGCCAGTACAGGTAATATTCAGCTGGATACGATGGATGTTGATCTGATTTCCTTAATCAGACAGGTGGAAATGGAATGTGAAGCGTTATTAACGGAGCATGACCTTACCATACGCAATACCTTCTGTGAGGAAAAGCTCATTCTTCCTCTCGATCCGCAGAAAACCTTCCGCATACTGGAAAATCTGCTTGTCAATGCCGGAAAGTATGCCCTTGAGCATACCCGCATCTATATCAATGTTGAAGAGACTAGGGAGGATGTTCTTATTTCTATTAAGAATATTTCTGCCACCGAGCTTGATTTTAACCCTGGCGACATCATGGAACGCTTTCAGCGCGGTGATAAGGCGAGAAATACGGAAGGAAGCGGTTTGGGGCTGGCAATCGCAAAAAGCTTTACTGAGCTTCAAAACGGCCATATGGAAATCAGTTTTGATGCGGATTTGTTCAAGGTACTGCTGTCCTTTCACAAGCCAAAGCATGTTGAAAAGAATGTGATTATACAATAAACCATCAACAGATACAATAAGCCAATGAAAAAGAAACCCGCAGGTTTCTTTTTTTGCTATTATAATTTAATGAATTTTTCAACATCAATAACGAAGATGGTCGCTCCTCCTACCTGCACTTCAACTGGAAAAGATGCATATCTTCCGATATCGTAGGATGCTGTACTTGGCACAACCTCGGTACGACGTCTGCTGTATTCTCCGATAACTTCAATAGCACGTTCAATCTTATCATCATCTGTACCTACAATCAGGGTAGTATTCCCTGCACGCAGGAATCCTCCTGTCGTTGCCAGTCTTGTTACCTGATAATTTTCTTTCGTTAATGCACTGGAAACTGCAGGGCTGTCGTCATTGGACATAATCGCTAAAATTAGTTTCATAAACACGCTCTCCTCTCGTTTTATATATGCTAATTTTATCACTAATGTGGGTTATTTACAAATGGTAAATGAACGAAAAGCAGGTATTTCGTTTGAAACAATTTTCACTACATAAAGTTTAATGAAGAATATATTCCGCAATCCTTTCTATTATGCAAGAGATATTCATCTGAGACAGCACAGCTGATAGTGATATTGCTATGTACTGGATGATGTTTCTTTAATAACCATGTTTTCTATAATCTGCGATGGCATCCCGTGTTTCATAGCTCCTGTATGAATTTGTTTGTTTATAAATACTGGATGAAGCTGTAATCCATACCCTATAACGATTATGTTTATCATGTCTACGTCAGCACTCACGTATTTAAACAATGTCAGAGGCTGATTGAAAGCATAGCCTGCAACAGTTCATAAGACTTGATTTTTCCCGTTCCTGTGAAAGTCACGAAAATCTATGATATAATATACGGGTCGTAAAGGAAGTGAAGAACATGAGCAAGCTTGGACTCGTTCTGGAGGGAGGCGGCATGCGTGGCATATATACTGCCGGTGTGCTGGATTTCTTCATGGAACAGAATGTATATACCGATGGAGTCATCGGAGTAAGTGCCGGTGCGTGTCATGCCTGCAGCTATGTATCAAAGCAGATAGGCAGAGCATACCGTACCAATACTGCCTATTTAAAGGATAAACGCTATATGAGTGTATCCTCGCTGCTGAAAACCGGAGATTTCTTCGGGGCTAAATTTGTCTATGAGGATATCCCAAATACACTAGATCCCTATGATTTTGATACCTTTAACACCGCTCATACCAAGCTGTATGCTGTCGCGAGTAATCTGGAAACAGGGAAAGCGGAGTATCTGCAATGTATCAATATGAAACGCGATGTAATCTATGTACGTGCTTCTGCATCTCTCCCGCTGCTTTCAAGAATTGTTGAGGTTGACGGAAAGAAGCTGCTTGACGGCGGCGCAACAGACAGTATCCCGATTCATAAATTTCAGGAAATGGGCTATACGAAAAATATCGTTGTACTCACACAATGCAAAGAATATCGCAAGGGTAAAAATAATCTTTTACCGATGATCCGTCACAGCTATAAAAAATATCCGAACTTTATCAAGGCACTGGAAACCCGTCATATTAAATATAACCGTACGCTGGATGAGCTTGCCCTGATGGAGAAGGAAGGCAGCGTGTTTATCATCCGTCCAAGCTCTCCGGTAGAAATATCCCGCCTAGAGAAAAATGAGACAAGACTTCGTGAGCTGTATAATCAGGGCTACGAGGATGCTAAAAACTGCTTTGAGGATTTGAAAGCTTTTATCGCAGCTGAAAAATAGACCTTTTGGTCTTTTTTTCTTTATGATTGTGATACAATAAGAAAAAGGGATGATTGAAATGAAGAAGAAATTAAGGATTGCCGTCTGCCTGTTCTGTTGCCTGATGCTGACAGCCTGCAGTGGCAAAGAGGAGAAAAAAGAAGACGCAAAAGAGGCTGTGGAAATTCAGCTGACGGATGAACAAAGCAGGATGGCTACACAGTTTGTAAAGGATTTGACACAGCGCAGGTATGAAAAGCTGTTAAAGGATTATTCCTATGATGAACGGATGAAAGAGACCATTAAGCAGAAAGACTTTCAAAAGCAGCTGGATAGCTATAATGACAGTCTGGGTAAGCTGATGGAGGCAGAAACGCCATATGGACAAAGCTATCAGGGCTCTACAATCATTATGATACCTTGCCGCATGGAGGAACAGAATACGAATATACAGTTGAGCTTGAACGAAAAGAATGAAATACAGGGGCTGTTTTTCAAACCCTACAAGACGCAGAAAAAAAGCGCAAAGACACCCACTGGCGTAAAGGACACAGCGCTGGATTTAAAGATTTCTAATGGTAAAACGCTGGATGGCAGACTGACGACACCGACTGAGGGTGAGAACTTTCCGCTTGTAATCCTGCTTGCTGGCAGCGGCCCGAATGATATGGATGAAACGCTTTATGACAATAAGCCGTTTCAGGATATTGCCTGGGGTCTGGCTAAAAAAGGAATCGCAAGCTACCGTTATGACAAACGCACCTATACCTATCCAGAATCCTTCACATTACAGGATACTGTTGAACAGGAGGTTATCGAAGATGCAATAGCAGCTGTAAAGCAAGGGAAGCTGCAATCACAAATCAACACGAAACAGATTTACATCCTGGGTCACAGTCTCTCCGGTTATCTGATCCCAAGAATTGCATCGCAGACAAAGGATTGTGCCGGCTATATCATGATGGCAGCTCCTGCGCGCCCGCTGGATGAATTGTTTCTTGAACAGGTTACCTATCTTGCCAGCCTTGATGGTACCATTACAGACAAGGAGCAGAAGGTCATTGATCAATACAAACAGGATCAAAAGGATTTAGCAAATATTGATAACCTCAGTGATGCCAAGATGTTTTTTGGTGGTATGTCCAAAGCCTACATGAAGGATCTGCTGTCTTATGATGCTGTAAAACAGGCAGCGGCTATTGAGACTCCTATATTATGTGCACAGGGGCTTCGTGATTACCAGGTGACTGAGGCGGATTACAGCATATGGAAGAAAGCCTTTGAGAACAAGAAAAACTGGAGCTTTACAAGCTATCCGAAGTCTACACACCTCATGATTGACGGCGAGGGAAAGCCTACAAGTGAAGAGTATAAAACGAAGGGTCATGTAAACCAGAAATTCATTGATGATATCGCATCCTTTATTTTAAAATAAGTA
>OAVH01001532.1_pt1 | contig 12121 bp, 12 predicted proteins | sample 1495281 | NCBI WGS metagenome assembly OAVH01 (sample SAMEA2580082, study PRJEB22360) | human gut metagenome | biome: human gut; feature: human-associated habitat; material: faeces | place: Denmark | collected 2008/2010
GGCCTTGGCGATGGTGCAGCCGGCTATCGGCTTTCCGTCGACGCCTCGTGGCTCGATGCGACCGGTGCCGACGGCGGCGTTGCGTGCACGGGCGGGTCGCTTGTGTCCGCGCGGCTTGTGATGCCTGCCGGTGGGGCTTTTGGTGCTAGCGGCGTGGTGGATGCCTCCGATGCTGTGGCACCGCATGTGGTGGTTGAGCCCGATGCGGCCACACCTCCGGTGGGGGAGACCGATGGAGACGACGTGCCCGGCGATAGCGCGGACAAGTCTCCCACCGATGCTAACCCCGCTGCCGGAGAGCCCACCACGGGGCCCAAGGCAAATCCCGCGCCGAAGCCCGCGGCCGCGACAACCAAGACAACAACGACAGTAGCCAAGACCACGGTGTCCACGTCCTCCAAGCCTAAAGCCAGCAGCGTGACCGCAGCGACACTCCCCAAGACCGGCGACAACTGCTGGATTGCAGCATCCGTAGCGCTCTTCCTGCTAGGAACAGTACTTCTAGCTGCCGCATATCGCTGCTGAGGCGGCACGACGCACCTGGCTGCAATACAAAAACACCGTTGAAGTTATGAGGGCAACGCTTCCGGATAGGGAGCGTTGCTATTTTCGTGCATGCAACATCTAACGTGCTAGCCATATGCGTTTTCGCGCTGGGAATGGAGCCGAGTGCCTTTCTTTAAAATATGATCACCCCAATACCTTTCCCCCGGACCGGCGCTAACTTGCACTTTTTGGTGCTGTGAGATTCTGAGACTAATGGGCGGCATTCGCACTTGCTTGGGGACCATTGGGGGAGCCGTCGGATGAAGTTGACATCAAGGACGGAAGCCGCTGTCATCGAGCCTATCAGCAATGACGCTAGAGGCCGATAAGTATCTAACCCGCATCGAGGGATGGGATTAACATAGGGACGAAGGAGTTTTGCTTGAGAGGTTCATATAACCGGCCCATCGCACAAGACGGGCAATGGGCCATCTGATATCAACGTTGGGCGATATGCAATTCGCCTTGACAGTATAGGAGGTGCAATTGGAACGCATAGTAACTAAGCCAACTAGAATCGATCTGCATATCCATTCTGCTGCAAGTGTCGTCACAAAGGACAAAGGCAAGAAGGAACTTTCCGATTGCGACAAAGACCATGTTAACGTGCTGCTTCGCGGTTTGGAGGCTCATGGCATCAACATGTGCGCAATCACTGACCACGATTGCTTTGACAAAGACCTTTACTTCGCTTTGAAGGAGAGGGAGGGGGATGGCTGCCTAAACAAAGTGCTTCCTGGTATTGAGTTCAGCGTATCGATTCGCGCCGATGGCAAGAAGCCGACCGTCGTCCATATCGTTGCCATCTTCGATGACCGGCACCCCGATCTGATCGACGGCATCGCCGAAGTCGTCTGTGATGAGAAAGGGAAACCGCGCTACGACGATCTCAATATTGGCGCTTTCACCGAAGACGGTTTCACCAAGGTCCTGAGGGACATCGGCCTCAACGCTGTCCTCATCGGGCACGAGAAATCGGCCGGCCAGGAAGCAAAGCGGGACGTGAGCAGCCTAGGCGCGGATTGCGCCAGCAAAGTGATTTTAACCGAGTTTGTCGACGCGGTCGAAATACGCAACAAGCGGCGAGAGCTCGACATCAAGAGGCTCATCGAAACCTATCCCAAAGATGCCGTTCCGTTTGTTGTCGGGAGCGATTGCCATGATTGGGCGACCTATCCAGGGAGAGAAGGCGGTGAGATTTCGTTCTCCAGCCTAAAATGCCTGCCGACCTTCGAAGGCTTGCTCATGGCGGTCACTGATCCTTCAAGAATAAAGGTCGGCGACTGCTCGTTCTTCAGCGCCAGCTCCTCGAAGCTCGACTCGCTTGAACTCTCAATTGACGGCAAGCGCTTTGACATACCGCTTTCGCCCGGAATCAACGCGATTATCGGCGACAACTCCATTGGCAAGTCAATGATGATTCACCGCATAACGGGTTGCCGGCATGTGGGCGATTCCAAGTTGGTCGACGGATACGAAGCCTATTGCGCGAAGGAGGGCATAAACGTCGATACTCTTCTCCCAGATGCGGCTGAGTTCAAGTTTGACGACCAAGACAGTGTTCGTAAAACCCTCGAAGAGCTGCATTCGGGGCAGGGGCAAGACGATTATTTCGGTAAGTATTTTCAATCCCACGTTGATGTCAGCTCAATCAAAGAGTCGCTCAAGCGCTTCTTTGACGAGTGCGTTGTCGCCCTCGAGTCAAAAGCGCGCTTCAACGATGCACGCCGTCGACTTGATAAGCAAGAGATGGTTTTGCGCGACCTGCCAAAGTCCGAGAAGCTTACCATCTCCCGATTTACGAAGACGATCTCTTTTAAGGACATCGATGACCTCTGCTCTAAGTTGCTCTCCTGCAGGAGCGACCTTGTCACCGCCAGAGCAGATTACTCGAAACTTTTCACAGAGATGGGACTTGAGGCTGCCGAGGCCCATTCCGATGCAATGGAGGCGATGGATAGGCTTCTCAAGCTTGTCGAGAAACATAGGCTAGTCTACGAACGCGACGACGTGAAGACCCGAGCAGTCAAGGGCACAGCGAGCGAGGAGCGCAGAGTTCTTTCGAAGAGGAAGACTGACGAGCAGAAAACTATCGATGATTATTCGGCGACTCTTGACGATGTCTCTGGAAAAATTGCCGACGCAGTGTTGCTTGCCGCAAAGCGACGCGACAGGAAGCTCGAGTATGCCGTTCCTGTTGACATTAGGGTTCCCAATCCTATGGGGAAATTCATATTTGTCTCCGAGCTCACTTCCGGTAAGACCGACGTAGACTACTGCAAAGCGGTGTTCGAAGAGGTGTTCAACAAGCCTAAGCTTTCACTGTTGTTGAATGGCATTGAGTCCGAGACTGAGCTGACTACCGAAGAAATAGCTGCAGCGGTAACAGGTGAAAAACCTTCCGTGGCTATGTGCTACGAGCAGATTAGCAACAAGCTTCATTCGGTGGTTGACCGTGTAACCGAAAGAAGGAAAATCACCAACAAGTCCATAGGCATCGACGCCGAACCGTCGCCTGGCCTGTACGGGACCCTTTACTTCGATCTTTTGGCGGAGGAGGACACTAAATCAGGGGTCTACATTATCGACCAGCCGGAGGATCAAATCTCGCAAGTAGCGATTAAGGAACACGTTCTCGACGCCTTTAGAGGATGAGCGCCAACCGGCAGGTACTGATGATCACGCACAACCCGCTCTTTGTCGTAAACCTGGACGTCGATAACGTTATCGTTCTCGCGCGCAACGAAAATGGAACAATTGACGTGAAGAGTGGGGCTTTGGAATACGAATGCGACGACTACAAGGTGCTCGACCTTGTGGCAAAGACCGTTGAAGGAGGCGCTGACGTTGTCAGGAAACGACTCAAACGCTATGGCTCAGAAGGCATATAAGGTCGGGCTGAAGGATGGGAAGATCGCGATCGAGGGTGTTGACGGCTTTTCCATTGATGTCGAAGACCCGAAGCTGAACGTAGGGAAGTTGTACTCGGCCCTTTTCGCTGGAATCGACGAACCTACGACGATTTTTCTCGAGCCCACGACTGAACTTAAACAGGATCGCAAAGCCTTCTCTTTCTTTGAAAGCTTGAAGAAGATTGTGGACGGCGCTTGCGAAAAGATGAATCCGGGTCTGGCTGATATCGCCAAGAAGGCTGAAGGGCTCGACGCCGACGACGAGGCAAAGCGGAGTTGATGACCTGCTGCTTGTTCGCGAAAGCCAAGGGCAATGGAGACTTTCATGGTAACTATTGTTTGCGATATACGCGGTAGCGCGATTGGGCATGATGACATGCTAGCTGACTAGGGTAATTTGGAATTGTGGATATGCGCGGCCATCAATAAGTGTGGATACTCAGAGCGTGGGTTTGACGAGGCCCAAGTTTGAAGATACTATAATGACAGTGATTAGGGTCCAGAAACTTTCGATGCCTGGAACCGGAGGGGAGCCTGCGGGTTCCCCTTTAATATGAGAAAGCCATTGTCAATAGGCGTGTTTGTTCGAGCCCGGTTTTAAACCGGGCTTTTTCGTTTCCCGTCGGGAGGGACCGCGCACGCTGCACGTTTAGTCGACGCTTACCTGGCAAGCTAATATCCGCGGGCTCTTGCGGGCGCGCTGCCGGCGGTCAGCCCGGTATGTCCGCACACCCCACCGCATTTCGATTCTCCGTCCGGCGCGCTCGTCCGAAACCAGTCTTGTTCACGGGCGCGGCCCTTGGGCTGCCCAAAAAGGGCTCGTGAACGCGCGCCGGCGATGCGTCGAGGCGCGGGCCCTCCCGGCGGGAGGCTTGTTGTCCGACGGGGTCAGCCGAGGGTCCCCTCCGCCCGGCGCCCGATCTCCCAGACCCAGCAGGCGAGCTCGCGCGCGACGGCGGCGTTTGCCTTGCACGAGCTCTTGCCCGCCGCCGCCAGCGCCTCGCGGCGGCGGCAGAGCCTGGCGGTGCAGGCGTCGGCGCGCGCCCGGATCGCCGCGGGGACGTCCGCGCCGGGCGCCGGGGCCTTCGGGCGGGGCGTGCACGTCAGGTAGTGCCACGCCGACTCCACCAGTGCCGTCCTGGCGAGCCGGTTGCCCGTCTTGGTTATCCCGCCGCGCCGCTCGGTCTCGCCGCTCGAGCGCTCCGACGGGACTAGCCCGCACCAGCTCGCGAAGGCCGGGGCCGTCCGGAACCTCGTGAAGGAGCCCGCCTCGGCTGCGAGCCTGAAGGCCGTCAGGGTGTCGATTCCCTTGATGCAGGAGAGCGCCTCGACGGCCGGGCGCCACCGGTCGGTCCGGGCGAGGGCGAGCACCTTCTTCTCGAGCTGCCGGCGGTCCGACTCCGCGCACCTCGCGGCCGTGACGTAGTACTCGAGCACGTCGCGCTGGGGCCCCTCGAGCCTGATCCCGGATATCCATCTCCAGTGGGCGCGCGTCCAGGATCCCTTCCTCGTCCCGTCGGCGTTGCGCTCGTCCCAGACGTATCCCAGCCTGATCAGGAACATGTTGAGTCGCTGCCTGGCGCGGCGGTACTCCGCCGTGGCGTCGTCGAGGGCGCGGTCGAGGTCCCGGGCGGCCTCGACGGCCGCATCGGGCAGCGGGACCTCCACGATGTTGTGGGTGGCGAGCATGCGGCCGATGAACTCGGCGTCGCGCCGGTCGTTCTTGCGGCGCGCGTCCGCCGCCGGCCTCTGCATCTTGGAGACGGCGGCCACGGCGCAGTCGAGGCCGAGCGCGCGCAGCTCGCGCGCCATGTGGAAGCCGGTGGGGCCGCTCTCGTAGCAGGCCCTGGGCTCCTCGAACCCGAGGGCCCACTCCGCGATCTCGGCGGCGTCCGTCCCGAAGTCACGGTGCACCACCTCGCCGGTGAAGGGGTTGAACGCCGCGGCGGCGACCGATCGCGCGTGGACGTCCAGGCCGATGGAGGTAACATGGGGCATGGGAAGCCTCCTCCCCGCAGGTGCGGTAAGGGCTACCGCACGGGCCGATACTCAAAGCCCATTGTGGCATCCCGAGCCCGCGGAAAGAAGCTGCGCCGCGGGGGAGGCGACCCAAATGGCTTTCTCATATCGTCTTTTTCGGGAAGAGCGACGATGCCCAAAGAATTCCTCACCTACCAGCAGCAGATGGAGAAGCTCAGAAGCTCCGGCCTCAGAATCGAGGACGAAGAGGTTTGCCGGAGGGTCCTTGCGGACATCGGCTATTTCCCGGTCGTGAACGGTTACCAGTCGTTTTTTCGCGACCCGAGCACCCGGGTATACCGCGAAGGCGCCACTTTTGGAGACATCTTAGCGCTTTACGAGTTCGACGTAGAGCTCAGGGAGATAATGCTCGATGCACTGCTCAAGGCCGAGGCGAAGATCAGGTCGGCGCTGGCCTACGAGTTCTGCGCTGCATATGGCGAGTCCCAGAGTAAGTATCTAGACGCCCGCTGCTACGCGACATCTAAGGGCGCGAAGCGTGTTCTCCCGAAGCTGCTGAACATGCTTGATTTTATCGCCAACAAGGATACCAGCCATGAATACCTCGCCTACTACCGCAGGGCATATAAGAACGTGCCGCTGTGGGTCACTGTGAACGCCATGACCTTCGGACAGATTTCAAAAATGATCACGGCACTTAGGGACAACGAGAAAACCAAGATCGCCAAGAGATTCGGGGTCGGAAATCCAAAGGAACTCTCTTCGTTTATCCGCGTGCTCGCCCTCTACAGGAACGTCTGCGCGCATGGCGAGCGCCTCTTCTCCCACAGGTGCCACGTTGGGATTCCTGACACGGCCTTGCACGCCAAGCTCGGCATCGAAAAGATTGGGCCGGATTACGTTTGCGGCAAGGTAGACGTCTTCTCGGCAGTGATCACCCTTCGATACCTCCTGCGCGACGACGAGTTCAAGACATTCAAGGCCAAGCTCGTCAAGTGCGTTAACGGATACTTGTCATTGGATGAGAGCATCGGCGAGGAGCGCCTCCTTGAGGCCATGGGTTTCCCAGCCGAATGGAAGAAGATAACCAAGTATAAAATTTAAGATCGACACACCCAAAAGCAAAATGGCTTAGGACTTATCTAACATGAGCCACGAATCGGATCATACAGTTGAGGCCGCCAAGAACGTAATAGACGCCGGCGGTCTTGAGCTGTTCGATCACCTGCAAGCTGTTAAGCATGCAAGCGATCGAATCTAGGCATGATCCATGACATAAAGCCCGACCAACGCACAACGACAGTTTTCCATGTCAAAAAGACACTGAAGCGTGAGGTGGTTCGAGTCTCGCTAATACAAATAATCAGCAGTTCAGGTCTTATGGGAATAATTCAATTCGCATCACGTTGCTTCTAAGCGGTTGTTTATACTTGGATGAAAACACTAAGGAGGCAGCAATGCTTTGAAGCTATGTTCAGCTTGATGACGGCACTCAGTTTGCCTACTCAGAGACAAGAGATGACGGGACCGTTCGCGTAGCCGTCGAACGATCTGTTGACTTTGGCTTTGACCATGCGGAATGCTTCTTGCCAGCGGTCAAATGGTTCAACGTCGAAGGATTTACTGCTGATGACCTCAATTTCTTGACAGAATTTGTTAGATCAAACGCTCCGTTTATCTTTGAGCTTGCAGAACGGCAAAAGGCCGGACCGGCGGCATCGGCGCTGGCCCCCTGATGCCCTACTGTTGAACGGTAATTAACCCATGATTTCGCCTACCGACATATCCACCTCCGCCTCTCGCGTGCTTGCTCAATACGACGTCAGCGAAGCATATTTATTTGGCTCGTTTGCCCGAGGCGAACAAACGCCCGATAGCGATATTGACTTACGCCTAGCCTGCGGAAACACCATGACGTTCGGCACGCTTCTCGAACTCTCCCATGAGCTCGAGAAGGAACTTGGGCGAAAGGTTGATATCGTCACCAACCCACCAGAGCACATGCGCCCGGCATTCCGCAAAAGCATCGAGCAAGATGAGGTGCGTGTCTATGAAGCTCTGTAAGCAGGACGAGGCGTTAGTGTGCTCCGGCGTGATCAGCAAGTCTGAATTTTGTCGCATACTTCCGGACTCGGCGAGTCTTAGAAGCCAGTATTGAACTCAAACTCGGTTCCAGACACCCTCTTGCTATTTGAATACAGGTATCGCTCTGGCGATAGTATGTTATACTATCGCCAGAGCGATACCTGTTAGGAGACTCGCGTGAAACTGTGGTATGGTTCTCAGAAAATCATTGAGACTCCCCAGCTTGGCCTGGGGAAAATCCATAACGACTATGGACAGGGATTCTATTGCACAGAGAGCCTCGACCTTGCAAGGGAATGGGCATGCTCGCGCGATGCCGATGGCTTTGTGAATCGCTATGAACTCGATATAGCCGATCTCAAAGTTCTCGACTTGCTATCGCCGCAATATTGCGTCCTGCATTGGATAGCGTTGCTCGTTGAGCATCGTTCTTTTCGCAAAGATACCGCCATTGCCTCGGGGGCGTGCGAATATCTCCATGATCACTTTCTACCTCAGACGAGCACTTGCGACGTAATAAGGGGGTGGCGTGCGGACGACTCGTACTTTAGCTATGCCAGAGCTTTTGTAAACAATACGATCACCGTCGATCAGCTTGGACGATCTATGAGGCTCGGTAACCTGGGGGAGCAGATTGTGCTCAAAAGCGAGCGTGCGTTTAAGAGCATTCGTTTTGCTGGATTTGAACGTGCGCAGCAAGCTCTGTATGGTCCATTGGCCAAGGAACGAGATGAAGCGGCAAGGGCGCAGTATCGGGAGCTCCTTGCCGAAAACCCGTTTGAGGGAATACGTATTGTCGATATCATTCGAGAGGGGATGACGGGCGATGACCCACGCCTACAGTGAGATGTATCTCGAGGATGCAATGAGAACGCTGGGCGAGGCGGTCGATTTTGCTCTCTGTGACCAAGGGCTGACTCCAGCCGAGTTGACGGCGATCCTGTCGAACGCTCTTGAGATGAAACAGTTTGAGCGCGGTATGCCTCGCGTCGTCTGCGGCATGGCGGGCGACGAGCTCGCGCGCGATATTATCGCCCATGCGGGACTGACCCCCGTCAAATGTAGGGAGACCTATCCGTTCGACCGTTCGCCTCAGTATTGGGCGGGGTGGGTTATGGCCTATACGCAATGGATGAGCAGCTTGGGCTTTAATAAGCTACTCGAAGTCGCTCCGCTCGATTGGATCATCGGCTCGTACCATCCGCTCCACGAGGCCTCCGAAGATAAATTCGCCCAGATTGTCATCGAAAAATGGAACAACGCCCAGGCAGACAAAAAGGGCCTCAAGGCGGCACGAAAGGCTGCCGGACTAACGCAAAAACAGCTCGCCGCCCAATCGGGGGTTAAGCTTCGCGCCATACAACTCTACGAGCAGAACCAGCTCGACCTACGCCGTGCCTCGGTTTCCTCGGCATTGGCGCTTGCAGACACCCTAAACTGCACCATCGAAGACCTCGTATGGCAACCGATTGCTCTGGAGTACGACTCGCAGGCTATTTCGTCTGTAAAACTATAGAGGAGTCAGACATGCCTTGGAGCCATGTTCAACAAGATGACGGCGCTGATTGCGTTGCTCAAGAAGATCATTCAACTGCGCACGTGGCAAATTCAGCATCACCGATTTTGCTCGGCGGCACCACGTCAATCGACGAAGCTATTCGGCTGACCATTTCGAACATGCCCAACGCGCTCAGGCTCTTGGAGAACTCATGATGGCGGACACGAAGCGGGGAGCGCATCCGTTCGCGCCGCTCGTGCTCGATGATGCCGGTTCGCTCGAAGATATGACCGCGGCCGTGATGCGCCTGCACAGCACGCTGATGACGGTCGGGCGCTGTTATACAACCGACGCCACAGGCGACCGGGCCGCGCTTGAGCTTGGACGCGTCGAGTCCGTGCTTGCGGGTGCATTCTGTACGATATTCGGTCAATCGCCGGCCGATCGCTTCGCAGACATCTTTGACCAGGTCACCTACGTGGCCGAGCACATGGTCAAGGACCACATCTTTGAAGACGGTAACAAACGAACCAGCCTTGTCTTTGCGTTGTCCGTCTTAAGGTTCGCAGGCACTCCGGTCGTGCTGTCTGACAGCCCCGAACCAAAAGACAACCAGTACTACGCCTGGATCCAGGACCTCGTATCCGGAAACCGTACGACCAGCGGGCTCGCTGAGGAGCTGCGCCGCGGTTGCATCGCGGGCACGGGCGACCCGTCGCACGTATAGAATCTAAGCACCCGCACGCCGGTTATTGAATGGATTGGACACCACATGGATATCCCCAGCACTCTGTGCTGCCGCCCCGAGACCTCGTGGATCAAGCGATATAGGACGGTTTAGCTGGGGGTTTGTCGGCTGCCTTACGTGCGATGGCGCGGCTTGCGCCCACGAATTTAAAATCGGGGGTAAAAAGTTCTTGGTAAACCACGCGCGGCTATGATAGTATCTCTTTTGCCGAAAGGCGACGGGCGATTGGCTCAGGGGTAGAGCATATCCTTCACACGGATGGGGTCACAAGTTCGAATCTTGTATCGCCCACCATCTAAAGCACAGGTCAGGGGTGTTAAGCCTCTGGCCTTTTTCTTTTTGACACCAAGGGTGACACCAAAAACAAATCGTAGTCGTCTATGGCGCCATTTTCTTATCGCACCCTTTTCGCTAACGCCATTTGCCGTTTTGTATAAAACACATGCGTATTTTCATTGAATTCCGACTGTGATCCGAGCGCAAATGTGGAGACAGGGACCATATGCCCAGAGCGTCTTCCAGCGGTTTTCTGTCACACGACGATTTTTCGGCAGAACTCGTCAAGCTTTTGGTTTGCTTCCGGTACTTACCCGCATGATGCCCCGGTAGATAATCGGCCGTGCCCGCAATCCGCATGGCCTACGGCCGATACTAGGGGAGGCGCAAATGGACGAAATCGTCTGCGCAAACACCGCATTCCGCTACTGGCGCTGCCCACCGCAAGTGCGCGACCTCTACCCACGCCTACCCAACTCCGAAGACGGTTGGGGAGCTCTTGCAAAATCGCCATTCACCATCGATGTCTTCAAGACTCCGATTATTACCACGACAGCGCCCGGTGGCGTTAACTACCATTCGGGTTTGCGAACAACCATCCACTGCGAAGACGCTTCAGGGGTGGAGGATACGTTGGAAACAACAATGGGCTTTAGAGTCACCAATCCGCTTGCGACGTTATTTACCATGGCTCGCTTTATGACTCCCATCGATCTGACCCTTGCCATGTACGAATTCTGCGGGTGGTTCTCCGTCTTTAAGCCCACCGCTGCGGTAGAAGCGGAACTACGGAAAGCCGATGACGCCGCCAAAGAGTCCACTACTGATTCCCTCTTTGAACTCGATGAAAGCCAAGACGAAGCACCGTGGAAACGCGTTTATGCGCGCGTAAAAGTTAAAGAATCGATAAATGCAAAGGGGCCAGACGGGAAAAAGACAACGAAAGAGGTCATAAAGTTAAAGGGCACATCCCTTTGGATGAGAAAGCCGCTCATCGAATTACACGAGCTTCATGAGTACGCAAGGAAGATGAAAAGCCGCAAGTGGGGCGCGAAGTTCTACAACGCCGCGCAGATGATGACGGGAATAGCAGCGTCTCCGCTCGAAGTTGCTGGCATTCTTTTGCTGTCGCTTCCGCGCTCCCGCGGCGGCGCCGGCTTTCGAGACGTTTATGTCAACGACCTTACGCCGCTTACCGCATCGGCACAGAGCATTGCGGGGCAAAAAGTTTGCTACGGGGATATCGTGATCGTTAATCCGACCATAATGAAGGCGGGCATCGTGGAGCTTCAGGGGGAAGTTATCCATGGATCGGGTGCTGTGCTCGACCACGATGCCAAGCGTATGACGGCGCTGCAAAGCATGGGGTATGACGTCTTTCTGGTTACGCACGACATGCTTAACGATGCTGACCAGCTTGATGCGATCGTTAGAAGTCTTTGTTCGCGCCTGGAATTGCGCTATAGAAACAAAACTGAGGCTCAAAAGACGGCGAAAACGGAGCTACGAGCCAACGTCATGTGCAATTGGCTGCAAATCGGTTGCTAGACGGTCGTTTTTCTCGCTCGCTGGCACCCTGGATTAGCCGCTCGGGATGCCGCCGCCACGAAAGCGGGCCATCTACTACTTTTAACCCCGATCCCTCGACCACACCCCTCGTTTCGCAAAAACCGCAGGCCGTCTACCTGCGGTTTTTATTTTGCAAGCAGCGGTGTGGTCGGAGGGTGCCTCCCAAAGGTAGTAGATAGGCGGGTTTCGTGCGGGCCGCCGAGGGAGCGGGTGCCCAAACGTAGTAGATGCCCCGGTTCCGCGGCATGCTGCCCGCGGGGCGAACGGTCGGGTCCCGGAAGGGCGGGCCGCGATGCCCACGCGCACCGCGCGCATTGCAGAAACTTTTTCCAAATTTGTCCTTGCATCGGCGGGGGAGTTCCCGTATAGTACTTCTTCGCACGGGGGCGTAGCTCAGCTGGGAGAGCGCTTGACTGGCAGTCAAGAGGTCAGGGGTTCGATCCCCCTCGTCTCCACCCGAGCATTGAATGAGGCTCCAACGCAAGTTGGGGCCTTTTTTCATATAGG
>OAVH01001533.1_pt1 | contig 12089 bp, 8 predicted proteins | sample 1495281 | NCBI WGS metagenome assembly OAVH01 (sample SAMEA2580082, study PRJEB22360) | human gut metagenome | biome: human gut; feature: human-associated habitat; material: faeces | place: Denmark | collected 2008/2010
ATAAGAAAGGAAGGTTTTTATGGCAAGGAAAATGAAAACCATGGATGGTAACCATGCAGCAGCGCATGCGTCATACGCATTTACCGATGTTGCGGCTATCTATCCTATTACCCCTTCATCACCTATGGCAGAAGCTACTGATGAATGGGCAACCGCAGACAGAAAGAATATGTTCGGACAGATCGTGCATATTACCGAGATGCAGTCCGAAGCAGGTGCGGCAGGTGCCGTACACGGATCTCTGGCAGCTGGTGCTCTGACAACCACTTATACGGCATCTCAGGGTCTGCTTCTTATGATTCCGAACCTTTACAAGATTGCCGGCGAGCAGCTCCCCGGTGTATTCAACGTTTCCGCGAGAGCTATCGCTTCTCACGCACTGAGCATTTTCGGAGATCATTCCGACGTTTATGCATGCCGTCAGACAGGCTGCGCTATGCTCTGCGAAAGCAGCGTTCAGGAAGTTATGGACCTGACAGCAGTAGCACATCTGGCTGCTATCAAGGGAAGCATTCCTTTCATCAACTTCTTCGACGGATTCCGTACCTCCCATGAGATCCAGAAGATCGAGACATGGGATTATGAAGATCTGAAGGATATGGTGGATATGGACGCAGTTGACGCTTTTCGTAAGCGTGCCCTGAATCCCAACCATCCCTGCCAGAGAGGTTCTGCACAGAACCCTGATATCTTCTTCCAGGCAAGAGAAGCAAGCAACCCTTATTATGATGCTCTTCCCGGAATTGTTCAGGACTACATGGACAAGGTTAATGAGAAGATTGGAACAGATTACAAGCTGTTCAACTACTACGGAGCTCCGGATGCTGAGCACGTAATCGTAGCTATGGGTTCCGTAAATGATACCATTGAAGAAACCATCGACTATATGATTAAGACAACAGGCGCCAAGGTTGGTGTTGTTAAGGTTCGCCTTTACAGACCTTTCTGCGCAGACGCCCTTATCGGGGCAATTCCCGAAACCGTAAAGCAGATCACCGTACTGGACAGAACCAAAGAGCCCGGTGCACAGGGTGAGCCTCTTTACCTGGATGTAGTAGCTGCCCTGAAGGGCTCCAAGTTCGATTCCGTTCCGGTATTCACAGGACGTTACGGACTGGGTTCCAAGGATACAACTCCTGCACAGATCGTTGCAATTTACGGCAACACTGAAAAGAAGAAATTCACCGTTGGTATCGAAGACGATGTAACCAATCTGTCCCTGAAGCTGGGCGCTGAGCTGGTTACCACTCCCGAAGGAACAACCAACTGTAAATTCTGGGGTCTGGGCGCAGACGGTACCGTAGGTGCCAACAAGAACTCCATTAAGATTATCGGCGACAACACCGACATGTATGCACAGGCATATTTTGACTATGACTCCAAGAAGTCCGGCGGTGTTACCATGTCCCACTTACGTTTCGGACATAAGAAGATTAAATCAACATATCTGATCCGTCAGGCTAACTTCGTAGCATGCCACAATCCTGCGTATGTACGTAAGTACAACATGGTTCAGGAGCTGGTTGACGGCGGTACCTTCCTGCTGAACTGCGCATGGAATGCAGAAGAGCTGGAGAAGCATCTGCCCGGACAGGTGAAGAAATTCATCGCTGAGCACAACATCAACTTCTACACCATCGACGGTGTTAAGATTGGTATTGAAACAGGCATGGGCCCCACACGTATCAACACAATCCTTCAGTCCGCATTCTTTGAACTGACCGGAATCATTCCTGCTGAGAAGGCAAACGAACTGATGAAGGCTGCTGCAAAGGCTACCTACGGACGTAAGGGCGAAGATGTTGTTATGAAGAACTGGGCAGCTATCGATGCCGGCGCTAAGGGCGTTGTTAAGGTAGAAGTTCCTGAAAGCTGGAAGAACTGTGAAGACGAAGGCCTTGATTATGCAGTAGTAAGCGGCGACAGAAAAGACGTTGTTGATTTCGTTAACAATATCCAGACCAAGGTAAGCGCACAGGAAGGTAATACTCTGCCTGTATCCGCATTCAAGGATTATGTGGACGGTTCCACTCCTTCCGGATCCTCCGCTTACGAGAAGAGAGGTATTGCGGTTAATGTTCCTACCTGGGATCCTACCAAGTGTATCCAGTGTAACTTCTGTTCCTATGTATGTCCTCATGCAGTAATCCGTCCTGTTGTTATGACAGAGGAAGAACTGGCTAAGGCTCCTGAAGGAATGAAGGCTCTTGATATGACAGGAATGCCCGGAAAGAAATTTGCGGTTTCCGTATCTGTACTTGACTGTACAGGATGTGGTTCCTGCGCTAACGTATGTCCTGGTATGAGAGGCGAGAAGGCTCTGAGCATGTCTCCTCTTGAAACCCAGCTGGCACAGCAGGAAATCTTCAACTATGGACAGACCGTTTCCGAGAAGCCCGAAGTACTTGAGAAATTCAAAGAAACAACCGTTAAGGGATCTCAGTTCAAACAGCCTCTGCTTGAGTTCTCCGGAGCCTGCGCAGGATGCGGCGAGACACCTTACGCTAAACTGATTACACAGCTGTTCGGCGACAGAATGTATATTGCCAACGCTACAGGATGTTCTTCTATCTGGGGTAACTCCTCACCGAGCACACCTTATACCGTAAACAAAGAAGGCAAGGGACCCGCTTGGGACAACTCCCTGTTTGAAGACAATGCTGAGTTTGGTATGGGTATGCTGCTTGCCCAGAACGCTATCAGAGGCGGACTGAAGGCAAAGGTTGAAGACGTTCTTGCCAATACCGATGACGAAGCTGTTAAGGCTGTTTGCCAGGAATACCTGGATACCTACAACTGCGGCGTTACCAACGGACCTGCAACCGACAAGCTGGTAGCGGCTCTGGAAGGCAAAGACTGCGGCGTATGCCAGGATATCGTTAAGAACAAAGACTTCCTCTCCAAGAAATCCCAGTGGGTATTCGGTGGTGACGGATGGGCATATGATATCGGATTCGGCGGTGTTGACCATATCCTCGCCAGCGGAAAAGATATCAATGTAATGGTATTCAATACCGAAGTTTATTCCAATACAGGCGGACAGGCTTCCAAGGCTACACCTACCGGCGCTGTTGCACAGTTCGCAGCCGGCGGTAAAGAAGTGAAGCAGAAAGACCTGGCAAGCATTGCAATGAGCTATGGTTATGTATATGTAGCACAGATTTCCATGGGTGCTGATTACAACCAGACTGTTAAGGCTATTGCTGAAGCAGAAGCTTATCCGGGACCTTCCCTGATCATCGCTTACGCTCCTTGTATCAACCATGGTATCAAGAAGGGCATGAGCAAGGCTCAGACAGAAGAGAAGCTGGCTGTAGAGACCGGCTACTGGAATCTGTTCCGTTTCAACCCTGCTGCAGAGAAGAAATTCGTTGTTGACAGCAAGGCTCCGACCAAGGAATTCCAGGAATTCATCGGCGGTGAAGTAAGATACACCTCCCTGGCGCTGAAGGATGCTGAAAAGGCTGCAAGACTGCAGGCTCAGGCTGCTGAAAACGCTAAGGAAAGATATGATTATCTGCAGAAGCTGCAGGTTCTGTACGGAGATAACTAATCAATATACCTCTGTGAAAGGTATATTACGCCGGACGGGGCGGGAGCCGCAGGGCTCCCGGCCATCCCGGTAAGGCGCCGTACAACTTTACTTTTTGCTAAAAATATAAGCTGGCTTGGGATTTGTCTCAAATCCAGCTTTGTTTTTAAATGTACCAGTTAATTTTTTAACAATCAGGAAAGAGGATAAACACAAAAGTATGGGTATAGTATCTGATGACGCTACCATCTTAAAGATTAAGCACGAGGTGCTCACGGAAGTTGCCAAACTGGCCTTTGCCGGTGAGCTGGATGAAAAAAAAGAGAATATTCCCTATGAAATGATTCCCGGTCCCGAGGCGCATTTCCGCTGCTGTATTTACAAGGAACGTGAAATCATCCGTCAGAGAGTAAGGCTGGCTGAGGGCAAGTGCCCCGGCAACAGAGAAAGCAGCAACATTGTACAGGTTATCAACTCAGCCTGTGAGGAATGTCCCATCTCCTCCGGCTATGTGGTAACCGACCTCTGCCAGGGCTGTCTTGCAAAATCCTGTAAGCAGTCATGTAATTTCGGCGCGATTACCATTGGAAATGATCGTTCCTACATCGATCCCGAAAAATGTAAGAGCTGCGGTAAATGTGCGCAGGCATGTTCCTATTCTGCTATCGTAAAAATCCAGAGGCCCTGTATGAAGAGCTGCCCTGTCAGTGCAATCACCATGGATGAGCACGGCGTATGCCAGATCGACGAATCCAAGTGTATCCAGTGCGGGCAGTGTATCCATAATTGTCCTTTCGGAGCGATTGCTTCCAAGACCAGTATCGTAGACATAATTAACGCAATCCGTGAAGGCAAAAAGGTAGTTGCCATGCTGGCACCTGCCGGCGAAGGCCAGTTCGGTGAGAACATCACCATGGCAAGCTGGAGAACAGCGATGAAGAAGCTGGGATTTGCCGATTTTGTTGAAGTAGGCCTGGGCGGCGATATGACCGCTGCATTTGAGGCAGAGGAATGGGCGGAGAGCTTTAAGGAAGGTAAGAAAATGACTACCTCCTGCTGTCCTGCATTTGTAAATTATATTAAAAAGCATTTCCCGGAACTGGTTGGAAACATTTCCACTACCGTTTCCCCGATGTGCGCAGTATCCAGAATGCTGAAAGCAAAGGATCCGGAAACCGTTACCGTATTTATCGGGCCCTGCATTGCCAAGAAATCCGAAGCGCAGGACAAGAGCATTGAAGGAAATGCGGACTTCGTACTTACCTTCGGTGAGATCCGCGCCATGATGCGTGCAAAGGGCGTTGAACTGGAACCCGAAGAGAACACCAGCCAGGAAGCAAGCGTATTCGGAAAGCGTTTCGGCAATGGCGGCGGCGTTACGGAAGCTGTTGTGGAATGCCTGAAGGAAAGCGGCGAAAGCACGGATATCAAGGTGGCAAGGTGCAGCGGCATTGCGGAATGCAAGAAGGCGCTGATGCTGTTCAAGCTGGGCAAGCTGCCTGAGGACTTCATTGAAGGCATGATCTGTGAAGGAGGCTGTGTCGGAGGACCCAGCCGCCATAAAGCAGCGATGACTGCCAAGAAGGACAGGGATAAGCTGATTTCACAGGCAGACGCCAGAGGCGTTCATGAGAATCTGAAAAATTATGATATGGATTCCTTCTCCATGCATCGTTAAGAGCTGACGAAGCACAGGAACCGGCTGCCGCAGGGCGGCAGGGCCTGTACGCCGGCAATGCCTCCGGGGCAGACGAAAATGGAGTGAGAGTTTACAGGAACGATAGTGTTCAGAAAGGAGCCGGTAGTTTACTGGCTCCTTTCTTCATACTACCATGAGGGGGAGACAATGAAACAGATATGGAAACCACACCGCCTTTCGGGGAACAAGAGGCAGCCCGCGCAGCTGAAATGGAGCATGACCATTCTGATGCTGATGTGCTGGCTTCTGCCGCTGGCCATTTTAACTATGGCCATCCTGTATTATGTGTCTAACCGGTTCTCCGTCCAGATGCAGGATAATATCGAAAAATCCATGGATACGGCGGTGGAAATATGTGAAATGCGTGTGGCCTCGGCGGTCAGGGTATCCAGAAGCGCATCCTATATGCCGGATATCAAGGACAGCTGGAAGCGGTATCAGGAGGATCATAATGAAGTGAAGCTTTTTGAAAAGGTGACCAACTTTCTGGAGCAGATGTATCGTTATGACAGCAGCTTTTTAAGTACAATCGTTTATTTTATTGATAAGCCTGAGGATGTGTATTTTACCTACAGGAGTAATTATTATGGCAGTATCAAGGAGTTTGAGAATGAGGCACGTGATATCGTGGCTCAGGTATCGGAGGAAATAGATACCGGTATAGGCTGTGCGACGCAGAAGGATCATCTGTATATGATCCGGAATATCATGACGCCCGCCTATGAGCCATACGCGGTTATCGTTATGGATGTTGACAAAGACAGCGTATTCCAGAGCATCGAGGGGATTCCCTGGTTTGTGGATTACGATGTGAGCATAGATGGACAGTGGATCTGGGGAAGGGACTGGGCGGAGGATTACGCCGCCAGGGAAAGCGCAGGAAGAAGCAGCCTGTATCATGAAGGGCGTAGCAACGCATATGTAATCTGTGAGCGGAAAATGGATAATCATGTCATCCGGTATGTGGCGAAGCTTGATTATGACACCATCCATTATGAAAAAATGGCGCTCAGGTATATTACTATCCTGATGATGGCCTTTACCATACCGCTTATTTTTATTGTATTTTATTTCCTGTACAGGAATGTTACAGTGCCAGTACAGGGCCTGATAGATGCGGCATCTGAAATTGAAAAGGGCCATTTCGGCGTGAAGATCGAAAAGGAGGAGAGAAGCAGGGAATTCCTTTATCTGAATAACGCGTTCAACAGCATGTCGGATAAGCTGAAGAACCAGTTTGAACAGATTTACCTGGAGGAGCTGGCGCTGCGGGATGCCAATATCATGGCACTGCAGTCCCAGATCAACCCTCATTTCCTGAACAACACGCTGGAAATCATCAACTGGGAGGCCAGAATGGAAGGGAATGAAAGGGTGAGCAGCATGATTGAGGCCCTTTCCACCATGATGGAGGCCACCATGGACAGGAAGAAGCAGCAGATGATCCCTCTTTCTGAGGAAATCAGCTATGTGGAGGCTTACTGCTATATCATCAGACAGCGCTTCGGCGAGAAATTCCAGTATGAGAAGCGGATAGATCAGACGCTGATGCGCATTGAGGTTCCCCGGCTGATCATCCAGCCGATTATGGAAAATGCGGTGGAACACGGCCTGGCAGGCAGGGCAGGGAAAATTATGCTCCGTATTTATGCGGAAGACGACAAGCTGAAAATTGAAGTCATAAACGACGGCCTTATGACCCAGGAGGACAAAAGAAAGGTGGAAGCGCTGCTGAGCGATTCCCCGGATATGGCCGAACAGCACTCCGTCAGCCTTGGCATACGCAATGTGAACAAGAGATTAAAGATAATATATGGCCCGGAATGCGGTCTGACAATCAAAAACTACAAAGAGGATCAAACAGTCAGCACAATAACAGTCAAATTGCATAAATGATTTTTGGCGCAACAGAACAATAAAAGACAAATAATCACAATAGGAATCATTAACCTTTCCGCTTGATTGTTATATGATAAGTACAGATGAAAAACAAGTCATCCAAAACGAAAGGGAGGTTTCTTACATGAAAAGAAAATTATTAGCTTGTGTATTGGCATGCACGATGGTAGCTTCACTGGCAGGCTGCGGCGGAAGCGCAAGCCAGACAGCAACAGAATCCAAACCTGCTGAAACAACAGCAGCGGAGCAGTCCCAGGCAGCTGAGAGCACAGCGCCGGCAGAAGAAACAACAACAGAAGCAGCAGAGGCAGGCGCCCTGGAAGTAAAGAGCGGAATCACCCTGAATGTAACAACAACCTTTGCAGGCGAGGAAAGCAACGTCCAGAACTATCAGGATGCGGTTAAGAGATGGGAAGACAAATACGGCTGCAGCGTGGCAGATTCATCAGGAAGCGCAGATGAAACCTTTAAGTCCCGTGTTATTTCCGACTTTGAAGCCGGCGCAGAACCCGATGTACTGTTCTACTTCAACGGAAACGACTCCAACCCGTTTGTAGAGGCTGGCAAGGTTGTAACCATTGATGAAATCCGTTCCGTATATCCGGATTATGCATCCAACATGAAGGACGAAATGATTCCTGCATGTCCTGCAGACAATAAGAAATACGCAGTTCCTTTTTACGGATACTGGGAAGGCATGTTCGTAAACAAATCTGTTTGTGAGCAGGCTGGCGCAGAAATCCCCGGTGCAGACACCACATGGGAAGAATTCATGGAAATCTGCCAGAAGATTAAAGATGCAGGCTTCACACCTATCGCAGCTTCTCTGGCAAAAGAGCCTCATTACTGGTTCGAGTTTGCAGTATACAACCATGACACACCGGCCACACATGCATCCGTTCCGGCAGCTCTGGATGATGCAGCAGGAAAAGCATGGGCAGCAGGACTGGCAGATATCAAGGACGTATTTGAAAAAGGCTATTTCTCTGAAAATACCAATACCGCAGAAGCTTCTGAAGTATTCCAGAGCTTTATCGACGGCAAGTCCGCATTCTATGTAGACGGTTCCTGGAAAATGGGCGGTATTGCAGAAGCTACCGAAGATATTGATAACTTTACTGTTACATTTATCCCCGGCGCTAACGAGCGTAAGGCTACAGATATCATCAGCGGACTTTCTTCAGGCTGGTATATTACCAAAAAAGCATGGGACGATCCGGATAAGCGCGCAGCAGCAGTTTCCTTCATCAGCGATATGACAACCGATGAAAATGTATCCCTGTTCGCTCAGACAGCAGCTACAGCTCTGAAGAATGGTGTTACACTGGATACCGCTTCCCTGAATTCCCTGCAGATTGACAGCCTTGATATGGTTAAGGCAGCAACCGGTGTTACCGGCGCAGCTCAGGACCTTTGCACACAGGAACAGAGAGCACCTATCTTTGACCATATGCCTGAAATCGTAACCGGCAGCGTAGCTATCGAGGACGCAATCTCTCAGGTAATTGAGAACATGAACGAGTAATTATGCGGACCTGTTTATCATACAGGACCGGTGTATAACAGCACAAGGGCCGAAGGCATTTCCTCCGGCCCTTTCATAAAGAAAATAATGATGATATGCCGTAAATAAAGAACCGTGAAAGCAATATTTTAAAAAGCCAGTCTGATTTTAGAATATCAGCGCCCGATGAAACGGGCAGAGAGGTGTTGGTATGAACAATCAACCAAATATTTATAAAAATAAAAAACCTGTCTTTTTCTTCCTTTTCCCGGCTTTCCTTTTCCTGGCGCTGTATCTGTTTTATCCTTTTTTTAAGAACATCATAAACAGCTTCCAGATAATTAAGGATTTGGGGGCGCCCGCCAAGGGCTGGAATGACCCGATTTACAAGAATTATGCAAAGCTTTTTACCGATAAAAATATGGCAATTGCCATGAAGAACACACTTATCATGATAGTGGTAACATTGCTCGGCCAGGTAGGGATCGCATTGATTCTTTCCCTGATGGTAGACAATATCAAGAGGGGAGCAAAATTTTTCCGAATCGTTTACTTTTTCCCCATTGTGGTATCTGCTACCGCACTCGGCCTTCTGTTCAACCTGATTTTCCTGTATGACAAAGGTATGCTGAATCAGTTCCTGGGAATGTTCGGAGTAACGGAGCTTACGGACTGGAAGGATTCGGCCCACGCGATGGTGACTATGATGGTTCCGGTTATGTGGCAGTATGTAGGCTTCTATTTTATCATTCTGCTGACGGGCCTTAACAATATTTCAGATGAGCTGTATGAGTCTGCGTCAATCGACGGAGCCACTGCCTGGCAGAGAGTAAGGTACATTTCCCTTCCCCTGCTCCACAATGTTATCTGCACCTGCAGCGTCCTGGCTGTAACGGGTGCGCTGAAGGTATTCGACCTGCCCTGGACGATGCTGCCCAACGGCATGCCGATGGGCGAGACCTGGCTGACCGGTACATACATGTACTACTGGGCTTTCCAGGGCAAGGACATTGACTACAGCTGTACGGTTGCAATCGTTATCGTAGTGCTCGGCATCCTGCTTTCCAAGGTTGTCAACATGATTTTCAAAGAAAAAGATTATTAGGAAGGGGTATACAAAATGAAAAAGAAGAAATTTTCCGTAGGGCTGCTGTTTGTATATCTGGTCCTGGTTATCTGGGCGCTGACCACAATTTATCCGCTGATTTGGGTTGTCATGAACTCCTTCAAGGATAAAAAACAGATAGTATCCAACTCCTTTTCATTCCCTGTGGGCGCGCTGTTCACACTGGATAATTATGAGAAGGCAATCAATAAATTCAGTATTTTTACCGCTTACAGAAACAGCCTGCTGATTTCCTGTACGGTGGCTGCAGTGGTTATCCTGTTTGCAGGGCTTGCCTCCTATGCGCTGGTCCGCTATAAGTTCAAAGGCAGCGGACTGATGAACAGCCTGGTTATCGCAGCCATGATGTTCCCTGTATTTGCAACGATTATTCCCGTATTCCGTATGGAATCCAGCTGGCACATCGTTAACACCAACAACCTCTGGCTTGCGTTGTTATCCTGTGCGCTGCCGCAGATAGCAGGAAACCTGGCCTTTGCCATTGTGGTGCTTTCCGGCTATATCAAGGGGCTGCCTGTGGAGCTGGAAGAAGCGGCCTACATGGAAGGCTGCAACGCTTACCAGATTTTCTTCAAGGTTATTATGCCGCTGACAAAGCCCTCCTTTGCCACGGTTGGCATTTTCAGCTTCCTTTGGAGCTACAACGACCTGTTTACCCAGACCTTCTTCCTGCGTTTTCCTGCGCACTGGGCAATTACCAGACTGCTGAATGAAATTTCCGGCAGACAGGGTACGGATTACGGCCTGATGGCAGCCGCGGTTTCCCTGATTGTTGTTCCGTTGATTATCGTTTATGTATGCCTGCAGAAATACATCATCAAGGGTATGACCGCAGGAGCCATTAAGGGATAATGCGCAGAAGCTTTTGCTTAGCCTTTCCCGGAGGGATTCCGGAAAAACAAAAATGAAACAGTTCGGTTGCCCGAATTACAGTAAAATAATAAAAAAACGGAAAGTGTCTGTCGGCAGGACACTTTCCGTTTTTGGCCGTATATGTTATAATGAAAAAATGTTGAAACTGTTTTAGCAGTTCAGCCTTCGGCAGCATTGTAACTGAAATACTGAAAGTACATGACACAGGGGGATAATTCGTATGTACAAGGTGGCGATTGTGGATGATGAACCAGTTATTGTGAGGGGACTTACAATGACGATTCAATGGGAAAAGTACAACTGCCGGGTGGTGGGGACCGCCGGCGACGGACAGGAAGGGATGAAGCTGATCCGGGAAAAGAGGCCGGATATCCTCATTTCCGATATCTGTATGCCCGGGATTGACGGCCTGACGATGATTGCAGGAATGAAATCGGAGTTCGGACCTATGCAGATAACCATCCTCACAGGCTTCCGCGATTTTGACTATGCCCAGCAGGCTATCCGCCTGGGCGTGACAAGATTCCTGCTCAAGCCCTCCAAAATGGATGAACTGGACGAAGCGATCCGCGTCATGATAGAGAACCTGCAGCGCCAGGGAATCATGGGTACAGACGGAGAATCAGAAAACGGCGGAAACACTGGAAAGACCGGAAACGCTGGAGACACTGAAGGCGGCGGAAATACAGGGAGCACGGGAAACACCGCCGGAAAAGGCCCCACAGGACAAAGCGCAGAAAATGCACCGGAATACCCGGCAATAAAAGATACTGCTTCAAAAGGCGCCGCCCAAACCGCTCCCGGCAATGAACCGTCCGATAAAGACGCCGCCGGGGAAGACAGGGAAGCCGGAGAGACAGACAGCCCTGCAAGCTGCTTTATCGTAAAAAATGCATTAGCCTACATAGAAGAAAATTACAGAGAAAAACTGAAGCTCTCCGATGTGGCTGATCAGATATATGTCAGCCAGTGGCACCTGAGCAAGCTGCTGAACAAACATACGGGCCAGAATTTCTCTGAAATACTCAATAACATCAGAATCGAGAAGGCAAAAGAACTGCTCAAGGACCCATCACTGCGCATCGGTGATATTGCGGAAGAAGTGGGCTTTCTGGATATGGCCCATTTTTCCAGGGTATTCAAGAAACAGGCAGGAATCTCCGCCAACGAATACCGCAACACTATCCTGGGTAGGTAGTGGGGCGGACGGGGAATCTGAGCGTGGCTTTCCGGCTTTAGGCAGAGGGGAGGGGCTGTGGTTTTGGCCCTTGGGCAGCATGGAGTGCGGCTGGGGAGGCGGGGCCGGGCAGGGGATTTTTCATTTACCAGTCAGACCGGGCATTGCGATGAGCCTTGGGCGAAAAATTATGTCAGGAAAGCCTTCCATAATTTTTAAGTCTCATCTCCATGGTCTGAAAAGGTAAATGAAAAATCCCCTGCCCGGCCCCGCCTCCCC